>SAMEA3387494__coassemble_2175_pt1 | contig 22203 bp, 19 predicted proteins | sample SAMEA3387494__metabat2_low_PE_043 | metagenome-assembled genome bin SAMEA3387494 (sample SAMEA3387494) | Felis catus | biome: Faeces | place: United Kingdom | collected 2012
ATAGGGTGGTTTCATTCGTGTAATTATGTGCAATAATTTATTGGATTGCTATAATGATGGAGGAAACCTATCAATATACGTTAACAGAGGAAGAGATGTTTTACCTGACAATTCATATTCAGAAGATTACAGAGAAAAAGGATAGTATGGAAAGGAAAGCGTAAAGCCATTCCGAGAGCAAAGCGTTCATATTGGATTGTTACCAGACTGTAGAGGATACGGCATCTGGGCAAGACCTTTAAAATAAACAAAAATTTTAAAGGAGGAACAAAGGAATGAAAAGAGACTATGGAAAAGCGGCAGATACGATGATTGCTGCCCTGGGTGGAAAGGAGAACATTACAAGAGTATTTCATTGTATGACAAGGCTTCGCTTCTATGTAAAAGACAAAAGTCTGATCCAGGAAGAAAAAATCAAAGAGATAGCAGGAATTTCCGGTGTAAACTGGCATCAGGATCAGTTCCAGGTGATTGCTGGAAATGAGGTCAATGAAATGTATCGTGCACTGGAAGAAAAAGGAATTCCAACAGATGAGGGCGGTGTGGAAAAAAGGAAGTCAAAGGGTGGATTTAACGCAGTGATCGATACGATCACCGGATGTATGACGCCGATGATACCGGCGCTCACTGCAGCCGGTATGATCAAAGTGGTATTGACTCTTTTGAGTTATTTCCATATTTTGACAGATACCAGCAGTACCTATCAGGTGCTGAATTTTATTGGTGATGTTGCCTTTTATTTTATGCCAGTGCTGATTGCGGCCAATGCAGCAAAGGTATTCCATGTAAATCAGGCCTTGGCGCTGATTATTGCAGGTGTATTCCTTCATCCGAATTTTGTGGCAATGATTGCAGAAGAAGCTCCGATTACGTTTATCGGACTTCCGGTGACAAAAGTAAATTATGCGTATTCGGTAATTCCGGTCATCCTTATGGTTTGGATTATGTCCTACATTGAAAAGCTGGTAGATAAAATCACGCCAAGAATGGGAAAACTGATCTTGAATCCTACGCTGGTCATTTTGATCAGTGCACCAATTGCATTAGTTGCAATCGGGCCTCTTGGTGCGATCATTGGTGATGGACTGGCAGTTGTCATTGATTTCTTATCAGCAAAACTTGGATTTATTATTGTTGGTATTTTGGGCGCAGCTTTCCCGTTTATTGTTATGACTGGCATGCACCATGCCCTGACGCCAATTGGTTTGAATGCAGTTGCGACGGGAGGAGATAAACTGATTTTTGTTTCTCAGGTGTGTTCCAATCTGGCACAGTCAGGTGCATCCTTTGCAGTTGCCATAAGAACAAAAGACAAAAACATGAAACAGTTGGCAAGTGCGGCAGGTGTTTCTGCAATCATGGGAATTACAGAGCCGGCTCTTTATGGCGTTACTCTGAAATTAAAACGTCCGGTTGTGGCAGCAGCGATTGCTGCTGGAATCGGCGGAATTGTGGGAGGGCTTTTACAGGTCACCTTGTATATAGCTCAAAACTGTATTATGGCAATTCCAGCCTTTATTGGCGGAGATGGAATGAGAAATCTGTTATATGGCATCCTTATGATTGTGGTATCTTTCGCAGGAGCGTTTCTTCTTACCTTTATTTTGGGGTTTGAGGATGTGCAGGAGGATGTGAAGGAAGAAGCAAAAAAAGATGCACCGGTTTTGACGGAGTCAAAATCCATGATTGAAAAAATTCAGACAGCATCTCCGGTAAGGGGAGAAATTGTAGAGCTTATGCATGTAGAGGACAGTACTTTTGCTGAAAAAGTATTAGGAGAGGGAATTGCTGTGTATCCATCAGAAGGAAAAGTTTATGCTCCGGCAGATGGAACGGTGGAAAGCATTACGGAAACAAAGCATGGAATCATGTTCCGAACAGAGGAAGGCGCAGAGCTTTTGATCCATATCGGTTTGGAAACAGTAAACTTGAAAGGGAAAGGTTTTACTGCTCACGTAACAGATGGACAAAAGGTGAAAAAGGGACAGCTTCTGGTTGAATTTGAATTAGAGCAAATGAAAAAAGAAGGATATGACATGGTAATTCCTATGGTAGTGACTAATGGAGATGACTTTATCAAAGTAGTTCCTATGATGAAGAACGGTGAGAAAGCAGAGCTTTCAGATATTGTATTGACCATTGTATAAGAAAGGGAACAAGGGCATGAGAGAAAAGAAATTTCCGAAAGACTTTTTATGGGGAGGCGCTACGGCAGCGAACCAGTATGAAGGAGGATGGGCAGAAGGCGGCAGAGGACCGTCGATTGCAGATGTGTTGACAGGAGGAAGTGTGGATAAAGAGAGAAGGCTGACACCTCCGGCGCCATTGGAAGGAGAATTTTATCCCAATCACGAAGCGACCGATTTTTATCATCATTGGAAAGAAGATATTGCTTTGTTTGCAGAAATGGGATTTCGAGTATATCGTTTTTCCATTTCCTGGTCCAGAATCTTTCCTATGGGAGATGAAAAGGAACCCAATGAAGAAGGCTTGAAATTTTACGATCAGGTAATACAAGAACTTGAAAAATATCATATTGAGCCACTGGTCACCATATCTCATTATGAAAATCCATTACATCTTTCTTTAAAATATGGAGGATGGAAAAATAGAAAATTGATTGAGTTTTATCTTAATTTTGCCAGAGTATTGTTTGAACGATATAAGGGAAAGGTAAAATATTGGCTGACTTTCAATGAGATCAATATGCTGACAGAACCATTTGGCGCTGTTTTTTGTGCAGGAATGCTGGATGATAAGGATAATACGGAAGAGATTCGCTATCTTGCCATGCATCATCAACTGGTAGCCAGTGCGTTTGCTGTAAAAATGGCGCATGAAATCGATCCGGAATATCAGCTCGGCTGTATGCTGGCTTATCATAACGGATATCCTCTTACTTGCAAACCGGAAGATGTACTGCTCGCACAACAGCACGGACAGGTACATAATTCTATTGCCGGAGATGTACATGTGCGGGGAAACTATCCAGGGTTTGCGTATCGGTATTTTGAAGAACATGGATTTACAGTTCCAATGGAACCGGGGGATGAAGAAATTCTGAAAAATGGAACGGTAGATTTCTTTACCATCAGTTATTATTCCAGTTGTTGTGTCAGTGCAGGTGTTGATGGAGAAAAAACAGCGGGAAATGGTGGTGAAAATATAAAAAATCCATATCTGAAAGCATCTGACTGGGGATGGCAGATTGATGCTCTTGGACTTCGTTATGTTTTGAATCAGATATATGACCGATATCAGATTCCCATTATGATTGTGGAAAATGGGCTGGGAGCAGTGGATGAGGTGAGTCCTGACGGGGCAATCCATGATCCCTATCGTATTGACTACATGAGGCAGCATATCGAACAGATGAAAGAAGCAATTTATGATGGAGTGGATCTGATTGGTTATACCTGTTGGGGATGTACAGATTTGGTCAGTGCATCTACAGGAGAGATGAAAAAACGCTATGGCTTAATTTATGTGGATAAACATGATGATGGAAGCGGGAATTTCGACAGAAAGAAAAAGGATTCATTCTATTGGTATAAAAAAGTGATAAAAAGCAATGGAGAAGAACTTTAGTCCGTAGATTTGTTCTTGATAACGTCGGTGTACAGGGCGGATTGTCCTCTGTACGTCGGCGCGAAAGAAAAGACAGGAAAAATCCTTCTTGCCAATAAAAAGGGAATATGTTAATATTTACCGGGTAAATAGAAAAAAGGAAATTCTCTTTGCCGCCGGGTAAAGAGTGAGAGGCGTCTGTACCCACACCGAAGGCCATTGAAGGTGTGGAGTTACAGGCGCTTTTTTTTCTGGAAAGGACATATAATGAGAGATAATCACATAATAAGAAATTTTTTTAAGTATGTATCGATGAATGTAATGGGAATGATTGGATTATCCTGTTATATTCTGGCTGACACCTTTTTTATTGCAAAGGGAATGGCTTCCACAGGATTGACGGCATTAAATCTGGCAATTCCGATTTACAGTCTGATCAGTGGAATCGGACTGATGATCGGGATGGGGGGAGCCACCCGCTATTCCATTCGTAAGGGACAAAAAAGAGAGGAACTGGCAAATGAATATTTTACTACCTGTGTGAGGGGGACACTGGCTTTTTCCCTGATATTGGTAGCTTTGGGACTGTTTTTGTCAGAGCCGATCACAAGGATTCTGGGCGCAGATGCTCAGGTGTTCGATATGACCAACATTTATCTGAAGGTGATTCTTCTGTTTTCCCCTATGTTTATGATGAATCACGTGCTTCTTTGCTTTACCAGGAATGATGGAAAGCCAAGGCTGGCTATGATTGCTATGTTGTCTGGAAGCTTTGCCAATATCATTCTGGATTATGTATTTATTTTCCCTTTAAAAATGGGAATTTTTGGTGCGGTTCTGGCAACTGGATTTTCTCCGGTTATCAGTATGCTTGTGCTTTCTACCGCATGGATGAAAAAGAAAAATGGATTCCATATAAGAAAAACAGAGATTTCTCTGAAAAGACTGCTGGATGTAAGTTCTCTTGGCCTGCCTTCCCTGGTAACGGAGCTTTCTTCCGGGCTTGTGATCATTGTTTTTAATTTTATTATTCTGGGACTCATGGGAAATACCGGTGTGGCTGCCTATGGGGTGATTGCCAATATTTCTCTGGTGGTGGTGTCCATGTTCAATGGCGTGGCACAGGGAATGCAGCCGCTGCTCAGCCACTATTATGGAACCGGGGAAAAACATCAGGTCAATAAGATCTTTGCCTGTGGTACAGTGGCGATTCTGGTGATCTCTGCAGTGATCTATGGTTCCATTTGTATCTGGAATGGAGATATTGTGGCAGTGTTTAACAGTGAGGGCGATTCTTTGCTGCAAACAACAGCAATGCAGGGGATGCTGCTGTATTTTCTTGCCTGCCCATTTGCAGGATGGAATGTAATCACAGCTGTTTATTTTACTTCTGTGGATCAGCCTCTGCCGTCACATATTATTTCTCTTATGCGAGGATTTTTTGTAATTCTTCCGGTAATCTTCCTTCTTTCTTTTGTAGGAGGAATGACCGGAGTATGGCTGTCCTTCCCCGTGGCGGAGGGAATCACTGCTCTGTTTGCAGGCTTTTGCTTCTGGAAACGTATGCGAAAGGCTTCCAGGTCAAATCTTAAAAGTTTGTAAAAAGACAATTCAGATTACAACTTGAGAAAAATATGTGCTATAATGGGGACACTGGCAAAGACAGATGATGGAGGATGATATTATGAAGAAAAAAAACATATTAGGAGCATTGTTGTTAAGTACCTGTATGGCGGTTTCAGGACTCACACCTGTTTCCGCAGATGCAGTGAAGGTAGTGACCATGGGTGCAGACCTGACACAGGAACAGAAGAATACCATGATGCGGTATTTTAAGGTAGATTCCAATCAGGTACAGACCCTTACCATTACCAATCAGGATGAGAGAGAGCGCTTAAGCGCTTATGTGCCCCTGGAGCAGATTGGAACCAGAACTGTAAGCTGTGCTTATGTAAAACCAACACAGTCCGGTGGAATCAAGGTTCGTACAGCGAATTTGAACTGGGTAACCTGTAATATGATTGCGACCACACTTTCTACCTCCGGTGTTTCCAACTGTGAAGTCGTTGCTGCCTGCCCCTTTGAGGTATCCGGTACCGGCGCCCTGACTGGAATTATGATGGCATATGAGACAGCCAGCGGAGAGAAACTGGATGAAACCAAGAAGGAAATCGCCACAGAAGAGCTGGTGGTGACTGGGAAACTTGCAGAGCAGGTTGGTCAGAATGACGCAACCAATATTATCAACCAGGCGAAGCAGCAGATCATCCAGAATAATGTTCAGGATGCAGATGAGATCTATAATATTGTAGTCAATATTGCGGAACAGAATAACACACAGCTTGGTTCCGAACAGCTGGATAAGATCGTTTCTCTTCTGGAGGAGATTGCACAGCAGAATTATGATTACGAACAGATGAAAGAAACTCTGGAAAATGTTTCCCAGAATGTTTCCGGTGAACTGGGAAATTCTGATGAAGTGGAAGAAGTTCCGGAAGATGAGGACAGTATCATTGCTGACCTGGATGAGAGCATCCTGGGTGAAGATGTAATTGCCGGTTCCACAGAAGACCCGACTCTGGAGGAAGAGACCAGACCAGAAGAAGAGATGAACAGCTCTGAGGATGATGTAACTATGGATCCGGACATGGACATTGAAGGAGAAGAATTACCGGAAATGGAAGAAGGAACCGGAGAAGAAGAGATTCCGGAAGCTGAGGGAGAAGGAACCGATGGAGCAGAGGAATTAAATACCGATGCCCTTGGAGAAGAAGCGAAGGCTCAGTTTGACAAGGCGAAGGCATTTGCAGCAGGAGAATATGAAGGCGACAGCGCATCTCTTCAGTCTGTGATGGGAGAAGATGCAGCAGCAACGGTAACTCTGGATGCAGAGACAGGAGCGAAAGTAAGCAACAGAGTCCTGAAGGATTATCTTAAGATCCTGACAGAAGGCACAGAAGCATATGTTCCAGGTGAAAACGATATGTATCTTTCTACGGAACTGAATATGATCGATTCTGCTATGAAGAAGGTCTTCAGACAGGAAGAAACAGAGGAAGAAGATCTTCTGATAAATCTTTCTGAGGAAGAGAAACAGACCCTGTATCAGGAAACAATGAAATTCTTTGAGGCGCTGTATGGAGAGAGTTCTGTTTCCTATGAAGAAGAAAACTATGATGCAGCAGAGCTGGGAGAAAACACAGAGGTGGAAGAATACACCGAAGAGATTCCGGCAGAATAAGCAGAAGGAAATGTATAAAAACATGAATTTTAATATTCGGAGGGCACGTCCTGGTGACGTGCCCAAAATTATGGAAATTATGAAAGAGGCAAAAGAGGATCAGAGTCATCTTCAATGGTTTGTGGCAGATGAAGAACCCTATGTGCGTGAGCATCTGGATACCAAAGGCTTTGTTGTGGTTGCAGAAACGGAAGAAAAAGAACTGGCCGGTTTTTTTCTGATAAAATATCCGGATGACCAGGATCATCTGGGGGATTTTCTTCATTTTTCCAGGAAGAAAAAAGAAAAGACCGTTATTATGGATTTAGCAGTGGTGGCCAGGAAATTCAGGGGAAATGGTTTGCAGGGAAAAATGCTGGAAGGAGCGGAAGCATTCCTGGACCCTCAGAAATATCCTTATCGGATGTGTACAGTTCATCCTCAAAATCAGTACAGTCTTCAAAATATGCGGAAGCATGGATATGAGGTGATGGATACGGTCACCTGTTATGGGGGACTGCCCCGCCATATTCTTCTGAAAGAAGAACTGTCCCTTTAAAAATAGTTGAAATTGGACATTGAAAGAAAGACAGTTTTCGGGTATCCTAAGGGCACAAAACAATTCAGGAAGGAATGTGACGGATATGAACAAACAGAATGGAAAAATAATGAAACTTGCAGAAACAGCCCTTCTGGCGGCATTGTGTTTTGTCTCTTTTACTTTTTTGCAGATTAAGATACCGGTGCCTGGCGGGGATGCCACTTCTCTTCACATTGGTAATGCATTTTGTGTACTGGGAGCGCTTCTGTTAGGCGGATGGTATGGCGGACTGGCAGGCGCCATTGGAATGACCATTGCAGATCTGATGGACCCGGTTTATATTGTGGGAGCGCCAAAAACCTTTTTGTTGAAGCTGTGTATTGGTCTGATCACAGGACTGGTTGCTCACAAAATTGCAAAAATCAACGAAAGCCAGGATAAGAAATATGTCTTTAAGTGGAGTGTTCTGGCGGCTGTGGCAGGACTGGGATTCAATGTAATTGCAGACCCAATTGTGGGATATTTTTATAAGCAGTATATTTTGGGACAGCCACAGGAGATGGCACAGGTTCTGGCAAAAATGAGCGCAGCAGCTACCTTTATCAATGCAGTGGTATCTGTGATCCTGGTGGGATTTTTGTATAATGCGGTACGCCCGGCTTTGATTAAGATGCAGCTTATTTCTGTGAAACAGAAAACGGCGTAAGGATACAGAGCATGGTTTTACGTATATATTATATAGAAGGAATTTTTCAAAACAGCGTGGGAATGTAAGACTCCCGCGCTGTTTTTTTCCCTGGAAACGTGAACTTTTTGTGTCTTTGGTGTTTTACTGGAAAATTAAAAAATTCTGTGATACAATATAGGATAATTTGTTTGAGAGGAGAATGAGCATGGGCGTTGCAGTGGTAACACTCAAAAAGGGAGAAGGCCGTCTTTTGAAATCCGGTGGAATGTGGATTTTTGACAATGAAATCGGCAGTGTAATGGGAAACTTTGAGAACGGGGACATTGTTCTTGTGCGGGATTTCGATGGATATCCCATGGGAAAGGGCTTTATTAACACCAATTCCAAAATTACAGTCCGGATGCTCACCAGAGACGAAAATCAGGAGATTGATGAAGAATTTTTCAAAAAAAGGGTACAGAATGCATGGGAGTACCGAAAAAAAGTGGTAGATGTCAGCAGTTGCCGCCTGATTTTTGGAGAGGCAGATTTTCTTCCGGGATTTGTGGCGGATAAATTTTCTGATGTGCTGGTGGTACAGTCACTGGCTCTTGGAATAGACCGGTGGAAGGAAGTTCTTATCAGGAGTTTGAAGGACTGTCTGTTGGCAGATGGAATCTTTATTAGGGGCGTGTATGAACGAAGCGATGTAAAGGTACGCAGACAGGAAGGCATGGAATTATACAAAGGTTTTCTTGAACCGGAATTTTCCACGCTGGTGGAAATTGAAGAAAATGGTGTAAAATATCAGGTAGATATCAAGGATGGACAAAAAACCGGATTTTTCCTGGATCAGAAATACAACCGTCTGGCAATTCAAAGGCTCTGTAAGGATGCCAGGGTTTTGGACTGTTTTACCCACACAGGCTCCTTTGCTTTGAACGCAGGAATCGCAGGGGCGCAAAGTGTGCTAGGCGTGGATGCTTCTTCCCTTGCTGTGGAGCAGGCAACCGCCAATGCGAAGCTCAACGGTCTGGAAGATCGGGTGAAATTTATCTGCGAGGATGTTTTTGAACTGCTTCCGAAACTGGAGGAGAAAGGCGAGAAGTTTGATGTGGTAATTCTGGATCCCCCTGCATTTACCAAATCCAGAAGTTCTGTGAAAAATGCAGTGAAAGGGTATCGGGAGATTAATCTTCGGGCAATGAAGCTGGTGAAGGAGGGCGGTTTCCTTGCCACATGTTCCTGTTCGCATTTTATGACATATGAACTTTTTACACAGACCATTGGACAGGCAGCCAGAAACGTACATAAACGATTGCGCCAGGTGGAATACCGGACTCAGTCGCCGGATCACCCTATTTTGTGGTCCTCAGACGAATCTTATTATCTGAAATTTTATATATTCCAGGTGTGCAGCGAAGCATAAGGAAAAAGGAGAGAGAAATATGAGTTTTCGAGAAATAAAAGCAGAAGAGCTGAACATGAATCCTTTTACAAAAATCGGGAAGGAATGGCTTCTGATCACTGCTGGTACAGAGGAAAAATGCAACACCATGACTGCAAGCTGGGGCGCAATGGGTGTGATGTGGGGGAAAAATGCCCTGACAGTTTACATCCGTCCTCAGAGATATACCAAGGAATTTGTGGATCAGGAGGAAACCTTTACCGTATCAGTGCTGGGAGAGGAATATAGAAAGGCGCTGAATTACTGTGGCACAGTTTCCGGAAAAGGCATTCAAAAAATCAAGGAAGCCGGACTTACTGCCTGCAAGGTGGAGGATACTATGGCAATCCAGGAGGCAGATCTGGTTTTTGTCTGCAAAAAAATGTATCATGACAACATCCGTCCGGAATGCTTTGACCAGAAGGAAAACGAAGAAAGATGGTATCCGGAAAAAGATTACCATACCATGTATATTGCAGAAATTACCAGAGTGCTGGTGAAAGAATAAAATCAATGTGAAAGGGATAGAAATACAAATGAAAGAAAAGTTTATCAGATTCATGCAGGGACGTTATGGGGTAGATCAACTCTCCAAATTCACCATGGGAGTTGCACTGGTAAGTATCATCCTGGCAATGTTTACCAGGAGAAGCTATCTGGGTTCGCTGTTGGATATGGTGGGACTTTTTGCCATTGTTTATACCTATTTCCGGATTTTTTCCAGAAATATACAAAAACGTTACAGGGAAAACCAGAAATACTTATCTATGACAAGTAAGCTCCGCAATCGTTTCCAGAGAGAAAAAAATATGATGGAACAAAGAAAGACACATCATATTTATTCCTGTCCAGGATGTGGACAAAAGATCCGTATTCCCAGAGGAAAAGGAAAAATTGAGATCAAATGTCCAAAGTGCGGCACCAAATTTGTAAAAAAGAGTTGATGAAAAATGTTTGGATATGTAGTTGTAAATCAACCGGAAATCAAGATTAAAGATTTTGACGAATATCGTTCCTTTTACTGCGGATTGTGCAGAGAACTCCGGGAACGTTTCGGGATATCGGGACAGATCACCATATCTTATGATCTGACCTTTGTCCTGCTTCTGTTGGACGGGCTTTATGAACCTCCGGTGAGAAAAGGAAAAACACGCTGTGCCGTTCATCCGGTCCGTACACAGAAAGTAAGAAAAAGCCGGATTACAGAATATGCGGCAGATATGAACCTGATCCTTACCTATTACAAATGTCTGGATGACTGGAATGATGAAAAAAAATTCAGCCGTCTTTGCTTTGCAAAACTGCTGGAAAAGGGAAACAGAAAAATAGAAGCCTCATACAGGCAAAAAGTGCATAGGATCGTTTCTCTTCTGGAACAGCTTTCCGCATGGGAACGGGCAGGCGAGACAGATATTGATAAGATGTCCGGCTGTTTCGGAAAGATTATGGAAGAGATTTTTGCCTACCAGAAAGATCATTGGGAGCCTTCTCTTCGACGCATGGGTTTTTATCTTGGAAAATATATTTATCTTCTGGATGCCTATGAGGACGTGGAAAAGGACGTGGAAAATGGAAATTACAACCCGTTTTCCCAGGACTATATAATGGAAGGGTTTGAAGAGCAGGTACGTAAGCTCCTGCTTATGATGCTGGCAGAAGCCTGCAGAGAATTTGAAAAGCTTCCTATACTGAGACATGGAGATATATTGAGAAACATTCTCTATTCTGGAGTCTGGACTCGATTTGAGACAGTAAGCAGGGAGCGGAGGGAAAAATGGGAGAAAGAACATGTTAGATCCATATAGTATACTGGGTGTGTCCAGAGATGCATCCGACGAAGAAATAAAAAAAGCATATCGCCGGTTAAGCCGAAAGTATCATCCAGATGCCAATATTAACAACCCAAACAAAGATCAGGCAGAGGAGAAATTTAAAGAGGTTCAGCAGGCATATGAACAAATTATGAAAGAGAAGGAATACGGATCCGATCCATATGGCTATGGGGGCGCAGGCTATGGCGGATATAGCGGCTATGGCGGTTATGGCAGAGAGAATACCGGATATCAGGATGAAGAAAGTATTCGCAGGCAGGCAGCGGCCAACTATATTCAGAGTGGTCACTATCAGGAGGCTATGAATGTGCTGTCCTCTCTTTCTCAGCACAATGGACAGTGGTATTATCTGTCTGCAATGGCCAATATGGGGCTGGGAAACAATGTGAATGCCCTTAACCAGATCCGGGAAGCAGTACGCCTGGAACCGGATAATATGCAGTACAAAATGCTTCTCCAGAGAATGGAAGGCGGAGGAACTTGGTATCAACAGCAGCAGGGCCCCTTTGGGGGAATGCCGGCATCCGGAGATAGTTTTTGTATGAAACTCTGTCTGGCAAATATGGTATGCAGCTGTTGTTGTCCAGGAGGCGGCATTTATTGTTGTTGACAATCCCGGTGGAGAGTATTAATATGGTAAAGTGCTAAAAGTCATGACTGAAAGGTTACGGAAAAGTTAAGACCATAGGAGGATAAGACAATGAGTATTCGTATTGGAATTTTGGGCTATGGAAATCTGGGAAGAGGCGTGGAATGCGCTGTAAAACATAACCCGGATATGGAAGTGGCTGCGGTATTTACACGCAGAGATCCGGAAACTGTAAAAATCCTCACTGAGACCGCAAAGGTATATCATATTGACGAAGCGGAAAAGATGAAGGATCAGCTGGACGTTCTGATCCTGTGCGGAGGAAGCGCTACGGATCTTCCGGAACAGACTCCGAAATATGCGCAGTGGTTCAATGTAGTGGACAGCTTTGATACACATGCAAGAATTCCGGAGCATTTTGAGAATGTAGACCGCGTAGCTAAGGAACATGGTCATGTGGGAATCATTTCAGTAGGCTGGGATCCGGGTATGTTTTCTCTGAACCGTTTATATGGAAATGCAATCCTCACCAATGGCAGAGACTATACCTTCTGGGGAAAGGGCGTCAGCCAGGGCCATTCCGATGCCATTCGCCGCGTAGAAGGCGTGAAGAACGGAAAACAGTATACCATTCCTGTGGAGGAAGCCTTAGAAGCTGTTCGCAGAGGCGAGAATCCAGATCTGACCACAAGAGAAAAACATAAAAGAGAGTGCTTCGTTGTAGCGGAAGAAGGCGCTGATCTTGCAAGAATCGAAAATGAAATCAAGACTATGCCAAATTACTTCGCAGATTACGATACTACAGTTCATTTTATTTCTCAGGAAGAATTTGAACGCGACCACAGCAGAATTCCTCACGGCGGTTTTGTAATCCGCACGGGAAAGACCGGATGGAATGAAGAAAACAGCCATGTAATCGAATATAGTTTAAAATTGGATTCCAATCCGGAATTTACCTCCTCTGTAATCGTAGCATATGCAAGAGCAGCATATCGCATGAGTCAGGAAGGACAGAAGGGCTGCAAGACCGTATTTGATGTGGCGCCGGCTTATTTAAGTTCACTGGATGGAGCAGAGCTCCGCAAAACACTTTTGTAAATTGTATACAAAAAAGGGATAAAACTGACTTTCGGTTTTATCCCTTTTTTACATATTATTTACGGAATTTTGTGAAAATCATTTCCTGGTTGACTTGGAAATAGGATTGTTATATAATGAGGACATAAAGTTGTAACAAGATTGTAAAAAAACAGAATGAAAGAAAAGGAAGGTAAGTATGCAGAACGTATATAAGAAGTTTAGAATCTGGGGGCTGCTTCTGTTTCTGATTGTTTTTGTTGCAGCAGCAACGCATATGTCTACGACTGAAGTACAGGCTGCGAATAAAACCGGATTTCAAACCATTAACGGTAAAACATACTACATAGATCCTGATGGATCTAAGCACAAAGGCTGGTTGGAACTTAACGGAGTGAAATATTACTTCGACAGCAAGACCGGCGTTCAGTGTAAAGGATGGCTGAAGGACAGCAAGGGCAACAAGCGTTATTTTACCAGCAAGGCAGGTGCCATGGTCACAGGCTGGCTGGAAAACTCCAAAGGTCAGAAACGCTATTTTGATCCGAAGACCGGCATCATGAAAACGAAATGGATGACCTTAAATAACAAGAAGTATTATTTCTACAGCAAATCCGGTGTTGCTGCCACTGGTTTCTTAAAGGACAGCAAGGACAACACCAGATATTTTTACAGTGAAGCATGCCACATGGCAACCGGTTGGCTGAAGAACTCCAAGGGCGAGAAGCGTTACTTCGAGAAAAAAGACGGAGTAATGGCTACCGGTTTTAATGAAATTGATGACAATACCTATTATTTCTACAACGGAAATGGTAAGATGGCCACTGGATGGGTAGAAAATAAAGACAAAGGTATCAAATACTACTTTGATCCGGATACTGGAATCATGTACACCGGTAAACATACCATCGACGGTAAGGAATATGTCTTTGCAGAGAATGGTGTTTATACACCGGATGTTCCCACTGTGCCAAGTGATAAGCCTACTGGAAGCAAGACCATTAAGAATTATCTCTTAGGTGCTGTGCAGCCGGTTGGACAGGCTCTTTATGTATGGGGCGGCGGCTGGACTGATTCCACCAGAAAGGGCGTCAGCCCAATCTGGAAACAGTGGTATGCAAGTCAGAGCAGCAGTTATGATTACAACAATTATAAGGATTTAAGTACCTCTACCAGACAGAAAGGTCTGGACTGCTCCGGATTCGTAGGCTGGGCAGCATATCAGGTTATGCACACAAAATCCGGCGTTGGCTCCGGTTATACCGTAGTTGCCAATGACGTTGGTTCTTACTATAAGTCCAAGGGTTGGGGAAGTATTCTCACTCAGGCAAATCTGGCAAGCTCCAATTACACACTGAAACCTGGTGATGTGGGCTATAACAGCGGACACACCTGGATCGTGATTGGACAGTGCAAAGATAAGAGTGCGGTTATTGTTCATTCTACTCCAAATGCAGGATGTCAGATCTCCGGTACACCGACACCGTCTGGCGCATACGGAAGCCAGGCAATTGCGCTGGCAAAGAAATATATGTCCAGATATGCAGGTTACAGCAAGTATGGTTATCATACTTCCAGCGGTAACTACATCCGTAACGGTAATTACCTCAGATGGAACAGAAGCACACTTTCTGATCCGGACGGATATCTGAATATGACAGCAGATCAGATTCTGGCAGATATTTTTGATTGATCTAAATGTAATACAATTGTAATATTTTAAAGAGAAATGAAGTTTTAGAAGAAGGAACCTGAAGGATTGGGTTCCTTCTTTTTTTCTGCTTAAACAAGAGAAATTCAGAGATTATCACTGGATTAAAGAGGAAACGAGCAGTTTGCGCCAGGATTGATTTCAAATACATTACTAAATGTTACAGAAATTTAAAGTTTTTATAGAATAAGGGTTGCAAACTAAAAAACGATGTGGTAATATATAAAAGAACTTGAGCAAGATATTTCAAAAATGTTAAGAACAGATAGAATAGAAATACGAGGGTGAACGAATCATGAAAAAAAGAATGGTATGTCTGACATTGGCACTTATGATGTGTATGACTCAGGTAGTCAGTGTAAGTGCTTCCAGAGAAGAAGAATTAAGAGAAGAACAGGCGTGGACAAGCCAGCAGCTGGATGCCACCTATGCGAAGATTGATGAACTCTGGTGGGCCAAGGAACAGCTGGAAAGCGAGATTGCCACTCTTGATGCCAACCTGGTAGACGTTATGGTATCCATTGATGTTCTGAAAACAGACATTGCAAATAAGGAAACTTCCATTGCGCAGACCAAGGATGCCCTGGGAAAAGCCCAGAAGGCTCGTGACAAGCAGTATGAGGCAATGAAGCTGAGAATTCAGTATTTATATGAAAAAGGTGGAAACGATGCCTGGTTCCAGATGATGCTTAATGCAGAAGACCTTTCTGATCTTCTCACCAAGGCAGAGTATACACAGCAGCTTTACGAACAGGACAGAGAGAGCCTGAATAAATACGTAAACACCATTGAAGAAGTGAAGAAGCTGGGCGAACGTTATGAACAGGAGAAGGCAGAGCTGGAAGGCATGAAGCAGGAATACGAGGCAGAATCAGCAAACCTTCAGTATCAGTTAGATGAGAGACGGGCTGCTTCCGCAGATTGTGATAATGAAATTGCTTATGCACAGCAGATGGCAACAGAATATGCCAACCTGATCATGGAACAGCAGGCAGAAATCGAACGTCTGGAAGCTGAGAGAATTGCAGCAGAAGAAGAGGCAAGACGTCAGGCAGAAGCTGAGGCAGCAGCCGCTGCAGAAGAAGCAGAGAATGAAGAAGCGGTATCCTATGATGAAGAAGGAAATGCTTACAATGAAGACGGCGAACTTGTAGAAGATAGTTCAGAAGTAGAATATGACGAGTATGGCAATGTGATTGACAGCGCCAATACTGTGACCGATACATCACAGTATACAAGCTCTGGTTCTGGTTCCGGATCTTCTGTAGTAGATTATGCAACACAGTTTGTAGGAAACCCATATGTATGGGGTGGAACAAGCCTGACAAACGGAGCAGACTGCTCTGGTTTCGTTCAGAGTGTTTACTCAAACTTCGGAGTAAGCCTTCCAAGAACCTCCTATGAACAGCAGAATGCAGGAACAGAAGTTTCTTATGCAGATGCACAGCCAGGAGACTTGATCTGTTATGGCGGTCATGTGGCAATTTATATGGGAGATGGCAAGATTGTACATGCTTCCAATTCCAGAGATGGAATTAAGGTCAGCGATAATGCTGCATACAGAACCATCCTTTCCGTAAGAAGGCTGGTATAAACAAAAGACATAAAAAAGAAGGTCAGCCGACCTTCTTTTTTTGACTTTGGTGTAATGTGAAAAGGATACCGGATATCGGTTCGCTTTATTTCCGTTTTTTTGTGAGCTCTGCAAGCTCCTGATATTTTCCGGTAATATAGCCGTAATTATCTCGTTTATGAGGAAGCTGGCAATTGGTACAATCCTTTAGCCCTTCTTCCGTATAACGGAAATTGCCCCCGCATTTCTCGCCAAGGGCATAGAGAGGACAGTAGCAGAACAGACAGTTAAAGTTGTCCGGATCAGCGCCCTTGTGACAGGGAAAATATTCACAGTCCTTGTGGCTGAAATAAGCGTACTGCTTTCCCTTCCAGTATTTTTCTTCCATAATTCAGATCCTCCATACATTTCCATAGATTTTCTCTCAGTGAAAGGCCAGGTGGAGTATTTTCCTGGTAAATAAAAAATCGACGTGAGATAACGTCGAAAATTCGGAGGGTGCGACACTACTTCGGGGTAGAAAATGCGTTGTTCATTTGCGGAGGGAACGATGCATCCGAAGCAGTATCGCCTGCCATTTAATCATGTATAATTCATATGAACAGGCGTATTCCATAAAAAATGCCTGCTTCGATAAGCAGACAACGTCTTGAAACTGCGGATTGTTTCAAAATTGGTTGTTACACTTTACACGGAAGCTTCACCTCGCCATACCAAGCAGGTTTCCTGACTTCAGAATCATAGCGGCTTCTCTCCTTCTCATACCAACGGTACAATGGATCACGAGAAGATACTCCTCTGTTACAGTGACCGGATCGCTCAGGACTTACACCTGATTCCCTTTTCTGTCTGTTTAGCGGAACAGACAGCACTTCGTATGTTCAATATGGAATTATACTAACCATAGTGTAGCACTGTCCCATGTGTCTGTCAACTAAAAAGTGAAAAATGGATAAAAAAAGTTTTATTTCCAAAGAGAAGACAAAAGTACAGGAAAAGACTTTGTATATTTTTCATAATTAGGAGTATTTGTTTTTGTGGAAAAATCCGAAGTGAAAAAAAAGGAAAGGAATAGGTTGACAGGATGGAAGGAGAATGCTATAGTAAAGCTACAAGTTGAAACGATTCAAATTTCAAAAAAGAACTTTTTCAGAATGCACCTATGGCTGGTGCATAAAAAAATGAAATAATATGAAACGTTTCAAAAACACAAAGAAACTTATTTTTTTAAGGAGGACATTTACTATGAAGAAAAGAATGGTAAGCATTGCAGCAGCTGCCGCACTGGCAGCTACCACCGTTACCTTTGCACCGGCAACCGTATCCGCAGCAGATCCTGTGGAGTTAAGCATCTGGGTACATGAGACCGATGCATCGGAAGAAGGAAAGCTGTATGCAGCTCTGGTAGAAGAATTTAACAAGGCAAACGAAGGAAAATATCATGCCACCATCACTCAGATTGCAAGAAGCGGGGATGCAGGCGGATACGACGATAAGGTGAATGCAGCAATCTCCAATGGTGGTCTTCCCGATGTATTTACTGTAGATGGAGTAACTGTTGCACAGTACGCAGATGCATCTGCCATTGTTCCAATTGAAGAATACTTTACAGAAGAAGAATTAAGTGATTTCAACCCGTCTATTATTCAGCAGGGAACTTACCAGGATGAGTTATATACACTTGGCGCCATGGACTCCTCTGTGGGAATTTTCTACAACAAGGATATGTTTGAAAAGGCAGGAATTGAACCGGCTACTCCAGAAGATCCATGGACTTTACAGGAACTGGAAGATGCAGCAGCGAAGCTGACTACAGACGATTGCTTTGGAATCACCATGTCTCTGGATGCCAAGGATGAAACTGTGATCTATTTCTTCCTTCCGCTGATTTATTCTCAGGGAAGCAACGTACTGGATGAAGATGGAGAAACAGCAGAAGGCTTCTTAAACGGAGATGCAACCAAGAATGTATTTAACTGGATCAAAGAAATGGTGGACAATGGATATGCAAGCGCCACACCTGCAGAGAACAGCTTTGAACTGGGACAGGCGGCCATGGCGCTGACTGGTTCCTGGGAACCTGGAAACCTTGCAAAATTTGATATCAACTGGGGCCTGATGCCAATGGCAGTTTACGATGAAGAATCAGAACCGGCATCTGCCTGCGGTTCCTGGACATTTGCCATGAGCAGCAACTGTTCCGATGAGAAAAAAGAAGGCGCAGCAGAACTGATTCGTTTTATGACCAGCACAGATGCAGGAAAGAGAATGTATGAAGCCAATGCAATGCCACCTTCCAGAGGAACTGCATTTGATGAAATCGAAGCATTTAACGAAGAACCGTTAAGCGTATTCAGCTATCAGCTTCAGAATACCTCCAAGGCAAGACCGGTTTCCATTTATTACTCCATGCTTAGCAATCAGTTTGCAACAGCAATGCAGAATGTACTCACAGGAATGGATGTGGAGGAAGCCCTGGATCAGGCTGTAGAACAGTACAATTTCCAGGCAGATATTTACTAATCAAGAAAAAAAGACGTCAGGGGCTGCTGAACATGCAGCAGCCTCTGATGATGCGAGGAGGGAAAATATGAAACCGGCAAAGAAAAAAATGACAAAAGAAGCCTGGACAGGTCTGGCATTTATTACACCTGCCCTGATCCTTCTGTTTGTGTTTCTGTTTATTCCGTTTTTTATGACGGTTGGTTACAGTTTCACCAATTATAATATTCTGAAACCAGATCGAATGGAATTTGTAGGTCTTAAGAATTTTATCAGACTGACACAGGATACCGTATTCTTAAAAAGTATTGTAAACACCTTTGTCTTTGTAATCTTGGTAGTTCCTCTTCAGGTATGCCTGGCCCTGGGGCTGGCGCTTCTGGTAAACCGGAAACTGAAAGGAATTTCTGTTTACAGACTGGCATTCTTTGCCCCAACCGTTCTCTCTCTGGTCGTTGTTTCTATTTTATGGACTTATATTTACAATCCCAATAATGGATTGTTGAATTCCCTGCTGGGAAGCGTGGGAATTGGCCCCTTTAAATTTTTGAATGATCCCAAGACCGCAATGCTTTGTATTGTTATTCTGTCTGCATGGCAGGGCTGTGGATTCCAGATGATGATTTTCCTTTCCGGACTTCAGGATATTCCCAAGCATCTTTATGAGGCAGCAGCAGTGGATGGAGCAACAAAATGGCATCAGTTCTGGCATATCACCATTCCGGGACTGAGGAATATCACAGTGTTTATTTCTTTGTCAATTGTAGTCAGCGCATTCCAGCTGATCATTCAGCCCATGATGATGACTGCGGGAGGTCCTCAGAATTCCACCATGACCATTGTATACGAAATTTATCAGACTGGTTTCAAATACAATAAGATGGGATATGGTTCTGCCATGGCATTGGTATTTACTGTGATGGTACTGATTCTCACATTGATTCAGAACAAACTGACAAATAAGAGCAATGAAGATTAAGAGGAGGGAAAAAATGGAGACAAAAGTATCGTTACCGAAAAAAATAGGGATGTACCTCATGTTGACTGTGATCGCACTGATCTTCATGTTCCCTCTGATCTGGATGGTTGTTTCTTCTTTTAAAGATGATGCTATGATTTTCTCAGACATTACAAGTCTGAAAGCGTTTTTACCGGCTTTTAAAGAAGATGTGTTTTTTAACTATAGAGAAGTAATGAACCGCCTTCCCCTTGTTCAGGCGATGTTAAATTCTTTCAGCTATATTATTGTAATCATTGCGCTGGGACTGGTTGTGAATTCCATGGCAGGTTATGCCTTTGCCAGACTGCATTTTCCTAAGAAAAACCTGATTTTTTCCATTATCCTGGGTGTTATGATTATACCGGCGCAGACAGTTATGCTTCCTCAGTTTTCCATTATCTACAAGATGGGGCTTTCCAATTCTTATCTGGCTTTGATTCTTCCGGCAATTGCAAGTCCTATGTATATTTTTCTGTTTCGACAGAATTTCATGGGAATTCCGGAGAGCATTGAAGAAGCGGCAAAACTGGATGGCGCAAGCGCATTCCGAACCTTTTTCCAGCTGATTATGCCCCTGGCCAAACCGGTATATGCTACCGTAGCGATCCTTGTTTTTATTGCGTACTGGAATGATTTCGTATGGCCGGTTATGGTGATTTCTGATTCCGGTAAACAGACCATTCAGATGGCTTTGAGCAGTCTGTTTAGTATTCAGCCGGTAAATTATGGCAATGTGATGGCAGGACTTACCATTGTTACCATTCCGGTACTGATTATTTTCCTGAGCCTTCAGAAATATTATGTGGCAGGAATTGCATCTACAGGTGCAAAGAACTAGTAGAAAGGTTGAGAAAAATGCAGATAAGAATTGATAAGCCATATTTATGGATTCCCACAGATAAACATGAGAGAGAAGAAAAACTGCATTTTTATCTGGACGGAGAAAAAATCCATGAGGCAGATATTTGTCTTGGAACAAAAGAAAAGGGATATATGACCTATATGGATGTTCATAAATATCTTGGAAAGACCGTGGAAATCCAATGTGGCAGTGAAGAGAAATTACAGGAACTGTTTTGCAGCGGGGAGCTTCCAGCAGAGGAGTATCCATATCGCCCCTTACTGCACTTTGCTCCCAGAAGCGGCTGGCATAACGATCCCAATGGGATGATTTACGCCGATGGACGATACCATCTGTTTTACCAGTGGAATCCTTATGGGGTGACCTGGGGGAATATGCACTGGGGACATGCAGTAAGTGAAGATCTAAGCACCTGGGAAGATTGGGGTCCTGCCCTTGTTCCGGACAAAAATGGAACCGTGTATTCCGGATGCGCCATTCAGGATCATGACAATGTATCCGGACTTGGCAAGGATGCGCTGCTGTTTTATTACACAGCGGCAGGGGGCCGAAATCAGTGGTCAACAGATGAGGGAAATCGGTTCTGTCAGAGACTGGCCTATTCTCTGGATGGGGGTAAAACTCTGAAGCTGACAGAACATGTATGTGTTCCTTTTGTGGTAAATGAAAACCGGGATCCGAAGGTGTTCTATCATGAGGAAAGCCAGGGATACATCATGATCCTTTATCTGGATGGCAATGCATTTGCCATTTATCGTTCAGACAATCTTCTGGACTGGAAGGAAACACAGAAGTTTGAAATTCCTGGAATGTGGGAGTGTCCAGATCTCTTTTCTCTTCCGGTGAAGAACCAGCCAGGGGAAAAACAGTGGGTATTCTGGTCCGCAGACGGATATTATATGGTTGGGGATTTTGATGGATATCAATTTCTTCCCAGAGAAGAGCGGAAAATGGCATACAGTTCCAGACTTCCCTATGCAGCTCAGACTTTTTCCGGTACAGGAGACCGTGTCATCAGTATGGCTTGGCTTCGGATGAAAAACACAAGAGGAAATTACTGTGGCCTTATGTCTCTTCCAACTGTATTATCTCTATATAAAGAGACCGATGGATACCGGATCTGCTTTGACCTGGTGGAAGAGCTTTCCAGAAGAGAAGAAGAGTGGAAGACCCTGGATGGTATGGAAATCTGTTCCAACGGGAAAGGAATTCGTCTCCTTCTGGAATCAGATGGGACACAGACAGGAGAGTGGCGTTTGAACCTTGGAAAACTCCGTGTCAGTGTGGACTTTACAAATGGAAGTATCTGCGCTCTTCAGGAGGATGGCTGGACAGTGGCTGCCCAGGCCTTCTTTGAAAAAGAAAAAAAGCAGCAGATTTCTATGATCATTGATCAGGAAGCCATTGAATTTTTTGCAGAAGATGGTAAAATCTATGGTGTGGCAGAATTGGAGGAAAACATTCTGGGAAAAAGACTGATTGTGACAAGTTCAGAAAGTCCCCGAGTTTCCTGCCGTTGGTGCACATATAAAAATGACTGAAAAATCAGAGGATTTTGGAATCTATAGCAATCCAATAAATTATTGCACATAATTACACGAATGAAACCACCCTA
>SAMEA3387494__coassemble_2196_pt1 | contig 21871 bp, 23 predicted proteins | sample SAMEA3387494__metabat2_low_PE_043 | metagenome-assembled genome bin SAMEA3387494 (sample SAMEA3387494) | Felis catus | biome: Faeces | place: United Kingdom | collected 2012
GTGTTGGTTTGATCATTTATTCCGTGGTATATTCCAAAAAGCATGGATACAAGGGGGATGACAAGAAATATACGGTGAAAGAAGCAGGAAAAACCATTTTGAATGCGCTTCCTGGTCTGATGATACCGGTGATTATCCTTGGTGGAATTTATGGAGGTGTATTTACACCTACAGAAGCTGCCGCAATTGCTGGAATTTACGGTGTGTTAATTGGTATCTTTGTGTATAAGGAGATTAAGGTTAAGGATCTTCTGCACCTGGTTTTCCGTTCCGTTCTTATGAGCGCACCTGTTCTTTTGATTATCGGTATTTCAACTGGATTTGGAAGAATTTTAACAATTGCACAGGTTCCGTCTGCAATTGCCAATGTAATTCTTGGAATTACAGACAGTAAAATTTTTGTATTGCTGCTGATCAACCTTCTCCTTTTGGTTGTTGGTACTTTTATGGAGACAAATGCAGCAATTATTATCTTAACACCTATTTTACTTCCAATCGTAACAATGCTTGGTGTTCATCCCATTCACTTTGGTATCATCGTAGTTATGAACCTTTCCATAGGCTTTATCACTCCTCCATTAGGCGCAAACTTATTTATGGCCTGTCAGGTGGGTGAAATCTCGTTTGATGAATTGGTAAAGAAGATCTGGCCTTGGATTTTGGTAATGCTTGTGTTGTTAATGTTGATTACGTATATTCCGGAAATTTCTCTCTGGCTGCCAAAGGCATTGGGAATCATTTAATTTCGGTAACAAAATAAACTCTCCCTATGAATAAAGAAAAGGCAGGATTTTCGCAGATTGATAGAAAATATCAAGCGGAAATCCTGCCTTTGTGTTTGAAGAAAATTAAAAAAGAGAGAAGTGAATCAGGCGGTGGTTCTTGTAACCAGAGTACAGGGGAAAAGAGTTACATTAGATTCCTGAGAAAACTTTTCCGGAGTCATAAGAAGTTCACAAATATGAGAAATCATATCGTCCATAGGCTGTACAAAGGAAGTAATGCTATAGGAACGGTAGGAAGCCAGATCAATATCATCGAAACCAATGACTGCAATGTCCTCGGGAATACGAAGGTGATAATCATGACGGATACAGTCGATCACACCAGCACAAACCAAATCACTGGTACAGAAAATTGCATCGGGATGAAGCTGCTGTTCGTTCATAAGGCGATGAAACGCATTTGCACCTGCTTCATAAGTATAATCACAGGGATAAACCATAACGTCTGTGATTCGTCGTTCATTTAAGCGGGAAAGAAAGCCTTCTTTACGATTTAAGGTTGTGGAAGCGGTATCAAAACCACCGATGAAGGCAAAACGGCGATGGCCTTTCATAACAAAATAATCGGCACAGTCACGGCCTGCCTGAAGGTTATCACAACAAACGGCCCGTATTTTTGGATCGTTCATCTGACGGTTAAACAGAACCACAGGAATACCAAAATTAAAACAGGTATCGGCAATGTTGCTGCTTAGATTAACTGAGGTGATCAGAATACCGTCAACGCGGTACTGAAGGACCTGATTGATCATCTGCTGCAGATTATCCGGATCGTCAAGATAAAAATAAAGAATCTGCTTTCCAAATTTGCGAAGCTGAATGGACAATTTGGTAAGAACCTTTGCGTAAAAAGGATTGGTGGTATTTTGCATAATTACGGCGATAATATTGGTGCTGTTTGAGATCAGGCTTCTTGCAATTGCGTCAGGCGCGTAATTTAGGGCGTGAGCTGCGTCCAGAACCTTCTGGCGGGTTGCTGGATTCATCTTGGAAGAAGGGTTAAAGGCACGGGAAACTGTTGCCTGTGATACTCCAGCCAGGCGGGCAACATCAATGGAGGTGTTGCGGCTGCTTTTCGATTGTTTGGTAAGATTATTTTCCGACATAATAGGAACCCCCTGAAAAGTATTTAAAATGATACAAAAGCGTCGGCGTACACCGGCGATACAGTAACATTAGTAACATTTATGGTGATGGTTTATGTATAACACTTATTCTTATTTTACCATGATAAAAGAAGAATAGCAAGGGAAAAGTGAATACGATTACAATATACTTTTTATGTAAAAAACTAAAATATGCAAAAGTAACAAAAAAACAAGGAGATTATCATTGTAATTGCCGAATATAAAAAAAATGGCAAAATATGATTGACTAATAAAGAAAAAAAACATATAATAAAGCCAAGTTAAATGAATACGTATTCACGATTAAAGACAAAATATCAGTGAATTCGTAAGAAAATTCAAGCAAACAAAAAGAAAAACTTAAAAAAACAGATTCAAAATGAAAAGGTATACATTATAAAGGAGGGTTTACATTGGCTAATACATATTTGATCCAAGGAGAAGAACTTATCGCATTTGGTAAGGAACTTTTTGAAAAAGCCGGAATGAACAAAACAGATGCGGAATTTCACGCAAATGCACTTGTTCAGACAAACTATTGGGGAATTGATTCTCATGGTGTGATTCGTATCCCGGCCTACTTCAAGAGAATGGTAAACGGAGCAGTAAACGTAAAGCCGGAAATCAAGAAAGTCAGCGGAGAAGGATGTCTGGAAGTTTTAGATGCAGATGCAGCGGCTGGTTTTATCGGTGGAAAGGCCGGTATGGAACGGGCAATGGAAAACGCCAAGAAAAACGGCATTGCAGCCTGTGGCGTGATCAATAGTAACCATTTCGGAGCTGGCGCTCTGTATGCAAGAATGGCTGTAGAACAGGGAATGATCGGAATTGCAATGACTAACGTGAAGCCATTGATTGTTGTTCCTGGGGCAAGCGAACCAGTAACCGGTAATAATCCTATCGCATTTGCGATTCCCACTTACGCAGAATTTCCATTTGTCCTGGACATGTCACTTTCTGTTGTGGCAGGTGGGAAATTAACTCTGGCAATTAAGAAAAAAGAAAAAATTCCGATGGACTGGGCTACTGATAAAGACGGACATCCTACAGATGATCCACAGAAAGCGTTTGATGGTTATCTTCTTCCTATGGGTGGTCATAAAGGCCTTGGTCTTTCCTATGTAGTGGATATTCTCTCAGGAGTAATTACAGGCGGCGTATTCTCAAAAGAAATGAGAAGTATGTATGCCAATCCGAAAGATCCCAGCCTGACAGGTCATTTCTTTATTGCAATTGATATTTCCAAGATTATTTCTAAAGAAATGATGAAAGAAAGAATGGGAATTTTCAAAGACAATCTGAAATCCACTCCAATGTGGCAGGAAGGTGCGGAAATGCTTCTTCCTGGTGAGATTGAATACCGTAAAGAGCAGGAAAGAAGACGTACTGGAATTCCGGTTCCGATTACAACTTACGAAGAGTTAATGGAACTGGCAAAAGAATATGATGTGAAAAGTCCTTTGACAAGGATGGAGGAAAGCCAGGAGGGATAAGAGATGAGGTTGAAAGACAAGATTGCTATTATTACTGGCGGAAGCAAGGGAATTGGTTATGGTATTGCTGAAGAATATCTGAAAGAGGGAGCAAAGATTACAATTTGTTCCAGAAATGAAGAAGAAGGAAAAAAAGCACAGAAAGAACTCAGTAAATTAGGAGAAGTTTTCTATTTAAAGACAGATGTATCTTCTATTGAAGAGAATCAGCGGCTGGTAGATAAAACAGTTGAGAGATACGGAAAGTTAGATATTTTTGTTGCAAATGCAGGAATCAACGATCCTAAGAAAACTCATTATCTGGATATCACAGAAGAGCAGTACGAAAAAATCATGGGTGTAAACCTGAAAGGCGTATTTTTTGGAGGACAGATTGCTGCAAGGCAAATGGCAAAACAGGGAACTGGAGGCGCGATCATCAATGTTTCTTCCGTGAATGCATATCTTGCTTTGGACAGCCAGATGTGCTACACCACCAGCAAAGGCGGAGTAGGACAGCTGACCAAGGTACAGGCTGTGGCTCTGACACCCCATAACATTAAAGTAAATGCCATATGTCCGGGACCAATTGAAACAGAATTGATGAGAAGGGTTGGTTCAGATCCGCAACTATTTAATACGGTGATATCCAGAACACCTATTGGCAGAATCGGAACTCCCAATGAATGTGGTAGACTGGCTGTTTTCCTTGCAAGTGAGGATTCGGATTTCATTTATGGACAGTCCATCTTTATTGATGGAGGAAGAGGATTCCAGGCATTCCCGGTTCCGGGATATAAAACAGTAACCGATGACGAATATGAAAAACTGAAAAGCTTGTAAATGGCAGAGAGAGAGGTAGAAAGATGTATTTACCAAAAATCGGTATGATTACATTCAGTGATCCAAGAGAACATGAATTCCATGTTCTTTATGAGAAAAAAACGGAAGTAAGAATGCAAACAGCAAAAGAGTACCTGGAAAAGATGCCAGTGGAATTATATACATTTGACAAACCGGCACGTTCCGCCAGTGAGATTGATGTACAGACAAACGAATTAAAGAAACTGGGAATCGAAGTTTTTGTTGCACATATTCCTTGCTGGACATGGCCAAATGGAGTAGTAAGAGGCGTATTAAATATGGGACTTCCTACAGTGCTCCTTTCCAATGACGATCCAAGTACACATGGAACAGTAGGTCTGTTAGGTTCCGGCGGCGCTCTGAATCAGATTGGATATAAGCATCTGAGAATCCAGCAGGATTTTACAGAGGAACATCCGAATTTATTTGATACGAAATTCTTACCGTTTGTAAGAGCTGCATCTACAGTGGAGAGATTGAAAGGTCAGGTGTTCGGATTTATTGGAGGCCGTTCCCTTGGTATTGATACAGGAAGTTTTGATCCCATGCAGTGGAAAAAACTGTTTGAGATTGACAGCGATCACATCGATCATGAGGAAATTATCCGAAGAGCAGAGCAAATTGCTCCAGAGAGGGTTGACGCTACCTTTAACTGGCTGGTGCAGTCCGTAGGCGAAGTGAAATATGATGAAAAGCTGACAGAAGAGCGGTTAAAATATCAGGTGGCATGTTATCTTGCAACAAAAGATATCATCATAGACAGAAAGCTGGACTTTGGCGCAATTAAGTGTATGCCGGATCTGACAAATTTCAGAGCGCCTCAGTGTATTTCCACCGCATTGTTGAATGGCGGATATGATGCAGACGGCGATTTTGAACCATTCCCGATTTCCTGTGAAGCAGATGCAGATGGAGCGTTATCTATGGAAATTCTGAAATTGGTTTCCGGTGGAATGCCAACCATGTTTGCCGATGTCAGCCATATTGGATACAAAGAAAAACTGATTTATCTTCCAAATTGTGGTTCTATGTGTACCTATTATGCAGGCCGTCATTGTGAAGGCTGCAAGAATATGAAAAACATCGAATTAAGAAGAGCCAATAGACCATCTGGAGGTGCCGTTACCTTTACCGTACCAAGCGCCGGTGAAATGACGATGGCAAGACTTTGCAGAAAAGATGGCAAATATCAGATGTTTATTATTGAAACAGAGTTTGTAACACCTACGAAAGAAATTATGGATGCGTTTGTGGAAGCGAGAGGAGTTCATCAGCTTCCGGTGGCGTTTATGAAAGCAGATTTCGATATTGAAAAATTTGTGGATGCATTTAACTCGAATCACATCAGTGGTGTTGCAGGACGATACAAAAAAGAACTTCTTGAAGTATGCCGTCTGTTAGAAATCGAGCCAGTTGTGATCGGAGAATAAAAAGCAGGAAGGACGGAAGGGAAGATGGGACTTTCTTATGAAAGCTTTCATAAAGCATTTTTTGAACTGATTGATGTGAATCAGGATTTAAATATAGAATGTGACGGTTTTACTTTTATTGAAGGACCGATATGGAACAAGGCTTCTCAGTGTCTTACCTTTAATGATATTCCAGAGAGTAAAACTTATCGATATTCGAAAGCAAATGGGGTACAGCTTCTTCGTGAGGATACACACAAAGCAAATGGAAATGCTTATGATTTAGATGGAAATATCATTGTCTGTGAACATGTAAGAAGCTGTATCAGTCGGACAGATGATCAGGGAAAAGGCCTTGAAGTGCTGGTTTCTCATTATCAGGGGAAAGAACTGAACAGTCCAAATGATGTGGTAGTAAAAAGCAATGGCGTGATTTATTTCACAGATCCCAGATTTGGGCGAAATCCATCCCATGTGGGTCTGGCAAGACCACAAGACCTGGATTTTCAGGGAGTGTTTTCTTACCATCCGGAAAGCAAAGAACTGAAATTGCTGGCAGATGATTTTGAAAATCCCAATGGTTTATGTTTTGGCGGTGAGGAAAAATACCTTCTGGTAAACGATTCTCCAAGAAAACATATCCGAAAATTCAAAGTGGAGGAAGATGGATCTCTGTCTGGCGGTGAGGTTTTTGCGGAAACAGTTGGAGATGAAATTGGCCTTCCAGATGGAATGAAGGTAGACAGTCAGGATCATGTATTCTGTTGCGCACAGGGCGGCATTCATATCTTTGATAAAGATGGAACATATCTGGGAATTATAAAAATACCGGAAAAAGCTGGAAACTGCGCTTTTGGCGGAGAAAATATGGATACACTTTTTGTAGCAGCTTCCACAACCATGTACAGTTTTAAGATTAAAGGTTGTGCAAGATAAAAGGGAAGGGAAGACTTATGGTTAGAGAAAACAAAGTAAAACAGAAATTAAAAAATGGGGAGGTGGTTATTGGTACCTTTGTTAAAACAACAGACCCCAGCGTGGTTGAGATTCTTGGAAATACAGGGATGGATTTCTTCGTAATCGACAGCGAGCATGTTTCCTACAACCCGGAGACGATCACAAATCTGGTACGTGCGTCTGATCTGACTGGAATTGTTCCGATTGTAAGAGTAAAGGAAGCTACTGCAGTCAATATCATGCAGGCACTGGATACCGGTGCATTGGGATACCATGCACCAAATGTGGATACTCCGGAACAGGCAGAAATCGCTGTAGCAGCGGGAAGATATGCGCCTCTTGGAAATCGTGGATTTGCACCGACACACCGTGCGGCAAATTATGGAATGATGGATAAGCAGGAGTATATTGACAAGGCCAACAAGGAAATCCTTACCATTCTCCATTGCGAGACCATGGAAGCAGTAAAAAATTTAGATGAGATTTTGAAACAGGAAGAATTGGATGTTATTTTTATCGGCCCTATGGATCTTTCTCAATCTCTGGGAAGAGAGGTAATGGGACAGAGAAATCATCCAAAACTTCTGGAAACCATCGATCTTATCATTGATAAAGTAAGAAAAGCAGGAAAAGCAGTAGGAACTGTGGCTGGCACCCCGGAAATGGCAAAAGAACTGATTGCTAAAGGCATACAGTACATTCCGATGAGTTCAGACCAGGGTATGATCGCTGGTATGGCAAAAAAATTTGTACAGGAAATGAAATAATAAAAATAAATTTAAAGGAGATATAAAATTATGAAGAAACAGACAGAATTTAAATTAAACAAAAGAGATTCCTTATGGTTCCAGGACAACTCCGCAGCAGTAAATATTGCATATGCAAAAGAGGTTTGCGACCTGGCAATCCTTCCAATCGGTGCAATTGAGCAGCATGGACCACATTGTCCATGTGGAAGCGACTCTTTCAACGCAATGGGAATCGCTGAAGCTGTTGCAGAAAAATCTGGCGCAATGATTCTTGCATGTCCGATGTATGGTTCACATCCGGCACATCATTGGGGAATGCCAGGAACGATTCCGCTTACTTTTGAAACTCACGTTGGACTTTTAACAGATATCATCAGAGGCGCTGCAAATGCAGGATATAACAAATTCCTGATCATCTCCGCACATGGACAGACCATGTCAATGTTCGAGGCAGTTCACAAAGCAGGTATCGAAGGATACTTTACAATTGGAAGTACCTGGTACGATTTCTTAAGAGATAACAAGAAAACTCTGGATACTTATATGTGGCATGCAGATGAAGCAGAAACTTCTGTAGCTCTCTCCTTATATCCAGACAAAGTACATATGGAACTTGCTGTTCCAGGTGAAGCACACGGACTCATCGATTCTAAATGGAAAATCGCTCCTGGTCAGGCTGCTGGAGAAGGTATGCTGTATCACTTTGAAGGAACATTCGCACTTCCTGAAAAAGATGACCTTTCTACAGGTGTTATCGGTGATCCTACCAATGCAAGCAAGGAAAAAGGTGATAAGATCGTAGGAAGATGTGCAGACTTATACTGCGAACTGATTGATGAAATTATGACCAAATATCCATGTGGAGTGAATCCTTTGGGATACAGAAATCCTCTTGGATATAATGGAACCAATCAAATTAAATATGACGAAATGCATGACGAGCATGGAAACTTAAAAAGATAATAGGAAATAACGACACAGGAAGGGGGCGGATGATTCGTCTCCTTCCTGTTTTACTATGCACGTAACTTGGATAAGAAAAAGGAGGTTTCTATGAATTTAAATGCAAATATCTTAAATTCATATCAGGCATACGACAGGGATTTGCTTGATCGTCTTTTAGAAGAAGAAATACAAAAAAATGAAAGAAAAATTGTGGTATTGGATGATGATCCCACAGGAGTTCAAACCGTTCATGGAGTTTGTGTTTACACAGACTGGAAAAAAGAAACTATGACAGAGGCATTTCAGGAAGAAGATAAAATGTTCTTCATTCTTACAAATTCCAGAGGAATGACAACAGAAGAGACAGAAAAAATCCACCATGAAATTGCAGAAGCAGTAGACAAAGGGGCCAGGGAAACAAAAAAGGAATATGTGATCATTAGTCGTGGAGACAGTACCTTACGCGGTCATTATCCTCTGGAAACAGAAATTCTAAAAGAGGATTATGAGAAATACTCAGGCGCCGTTGTGGATGGAGAAATTTTGTGTCCATTTTTCCCGGAAGGGGGACGCTTTACAATAGAAAATATTCATTATGTCCGCTATGGAGAGGAACTGGTTCCAGCCGCAGAGACAGAATTTGCCAAGGATAAAACATTTGGTTACGAAGCAAAAACATTGCCAGACTTCGTGGAAGAAAAGACAAAAGGAACATATAAATCAGAAGAAGTGGTTTCTGTTTCTCTTCAGGAATTACGTTCCATGGAGTTTGACAAAATAGAAGAAAAACTTATGAGTACAAAAGGATTTCAAAAGGTTGTAGTAAATGCAGTTTCCTACGAAGATTTAAAAGCCTTTTGCGTGGCACTTTACAGAGCAATGGGAAAGGGCAAACATTTTATGTTTCGGACGGCAGCAGCCTTTACAAGAGTGTTCGGTGGAATAAAAGAGCAGAAGCTGCTTACCCAAAATCAGTTATTGAAAAAGGAGAATTCCTGTGGCGGCATTATTGTTGCGGGATCACATACAAAAAAAACCACACAGCAGTTGGAAAAATTAAAAGAAATCCCGGACGTTGAATTTCTGGAATTAGATGTATCTGCCATTTATGATCCGGATCGGTTTGCCTGTGTTTTGGAACAATGTATTGAACGGGAAGAGGAATTACTTCGCTTGGGAAAAACAGTTTGTTGTTATACAACAAGAAAACTGCTTGTAGCAGATAGTGAAGACAAAGAAGAACATTTGCGTTTATCTGTAAAAATCTCTCAGGCTGTTCAGGATCTTGTGGGAAAATTAAAAGTAACACCGGCATTTATTATTGCCAAAGGCGGAATTACTTCCAGCGATATTGGGGTAAAGGCATTAAAAGTAAAAAAGGCAATGGTAATGGGACAGATTCAGCCAGGAGTGCCCGTGTGGGAGTTGGGGCCAGAAAGCACTTTCCCAGGGGTTCCTTATGTTATTTTTCCGGGAAATGTAGGAGCAGAAGATACACTGAAAAAAGCAGTGGCAATTCTTAAGGAGCAGGAATAAGGGGCAAAAGATGTATTTTGACAAACTGTCCCTGAAAACATAATAAATTCTGGATATTTTTACAATGACAGAATTGTGTTATACTCATAGGCATCACGAAAAGAATGATTAGAAATAAAATCATAGAAAAAACCAGAATCAGAGAGAGAGGTAATTTGTATGTCTTATCCCAGAATTTTAACAGTACAGGATATTTCCTGTTTGGGACAGTGTTCCCTGACGGTCGCCCTTCCTATTATTTCAGCCTGCGGAGTAGAAACCTGTGTACTTCCGTCAGCTGTTTTGTCCACCCATACCGGAGGATTTTCCGGGTACACCTTCCGGGATCTCACAGAGGATATTCCCAAGATCAATGCACACTGGCAAAAAGAAGGGCTTTTCTTTGATGGGGTCTACACAGGCTATCTGGGCAGCGCCAGACAGATTCAATATATCTGCGATTTGTTAGATACGGTCAAAAAGGAAACTGCTCCGGCGATCATTGATCCGGCGATGGCAGATAATGGAAAACTGTATGCAGGATTTGACGAGGCCTTTGTGGAAGCCATGAAAACACTTTGCGCCAGAGCAGATTATCTCATCCCTAATATTACGGAGGCATGTCTTCTTACGGGACTTCCTTATCAGACTGTTTATGACAGGAACTATATTGACACAATTCTTCAGGGACTTACGGAATTGGGGGCCAAAAATGTTATTCTTACCGGAATTTCCTATAGAGAAGGATTTACAGGCGTAGTGATATATGAACATGGTGTGTATCATTATTATGAACATGAAAAGCTGCCCAAGGGATGCCATGGAACAGGAGATATTTTTGCTTCCTCCTTTACCGGTGCGCTTATGCGGGGCAAAACAGCCTTTGAGGCAGCCACCATTGCGGCAAATTATGTTCTGGCCTGTATGAAAGCTACTGCAGAAGAGAAAGACCACTGGTATGGAGCCAGATTCGAGTCCTCCATTCCTTATTTGATTCAAAGTATCCAGGGTTCTCTGGAGGAACAGTAAAAGATAAGTTTGGTTATTTTTTTAGTTTTTCTTTTTCTTCATTAAGAAGATTCAGATTTAAATGATTTTCTCCTGCTGTTTTTTCTACCCATAGATTCAGGGCATTAACAGCCAGAGATACCTCATCCAGTTTGGAACTGATGTAGGCGAAATCCGGTAGTTCGTCATCGGTGATCTGCCCGTCTCTGGCAATCTGAATCAATCTACTGGTCAGGGGATTGATCTCATTTAAGCAGGCGATGGTTTCCAAAATAATATTGGAAAGAGCGGAAACCTCCACTTCCGGCACATACCGGTCTCCAATTTCACAAAGGTGAGAACAATAATAATTGCATAAATCCGGACGTTTATAGCAGTCAGCCATCTGAATGATATCATAGGGGGTTGGCTGCTGTGTTTCGTATTCGATCTTTTCGATACGGGAAGGAGGCATGCTTTCCATAAGTTCACTGGCCTTTTCCCGGGAAAGTCCGGCTTCCTCCCGAAAGATCTGATAAATGGTTTTATCTGTTCTGGTTGATATTCTTCCCATAAATAACTCCTTTTTCCTCAAAAAGGGAGAATAAAACAAGGTTAATTCTTCTTTCTGAGGGTGTTTCTTTTTTTTTTTGTTTATTATACTGAAAGCAATTCAGGAAAGCAAGAACAGGAGGAGGAAACATGAGTATTTCAGAAAGGATGAAACTGGTAAGAATGATTGAGAAGATGAATGAAAACAAAGATTTATGCAGAAAGCTGGGAATACGGGATGTATCGGTATGGAAAAAACCAATGCAGAGCAGTTCCCTGCAGGCAGACGTATAGAGAACCGGATTGGGAGGGATAAGGATGATGACGTTATTATTTATGATCTTATTGGTCATGGTGTTTGGAAAGCTGGTGAAGATTTCGTTTAAAGCGGCATGGGGGCTTTCTAAAATATTACTTACACTGGTATTGCTGCCTATTGTTTTGATTGCTTTGGTGATCGGTGGATTTTTGTCACTGGCATTTCCCATTTTGATCGTTGTGGGGATTGTTACGCTGGTGAAAAGCGTTACTGCTTCCTGAAGATTTTTGCGAAACAGATAATAGAAAGGAAAAGAGAGTATGATTATTACAACAACAAATTCTGTAGAAGGTCGAAGTATTGTGGAGTACAGAGGGATTGTTTTTGGAGAAGTGATCTCCGGTGTGAATTTTGTAAGAGATATCGCTGCATCCTTCCGCAATGTTTTTGGAGGAAGATCCGGAAGCTATGAAGAGGAACTGGTTCAGGCCAGACAAAACGCATTGCGGGAGATGGAACAGCGCGCCGCATCCATGGGAGCCAATGCAGTTGTAGGTGTGGATATTGATTATGAAGTTCTTGGAACGGACAATGGGATGCTTATGGTTACGGCAAGCGGTACGGCTGTGGTTGTGCGATAAGAAGGTGTTTTTGTTCCAGGTTAAGCAAAGCCTCTTTACGCCAGATTCCGCCAGCGTATCCGGTAAGGCTTCCATTGCTTCCTATTACCCGGTGACAGGGAATTAAAATTGAAATTTTATTATGGCCCACAGCGCCTCCCACCGCCTGGGCAGACATTTTTGGCAGACCATGAGCGTCTGCCAATTTTTTTGCAAGAGCTCCATAGGTGGTGGTAACGCCATAAGGGATTTTCAGAAGCAGATCCCAGACTTCCAGCTGAAAGGGAGTTCCAATCAGGTGAAGAGGGGGAAGAAAATCCGGTTCCCTGCCGGAAAAATAAAGGGAAAGCCATTGTTTTGTCTGATCAAACACAGGCAGGTCTGTTTCGTTTGCTTCTGTGTTCAGACCATTGGCAAAATATTTCTGTTCCTGGAACCAGATGCCGGTGAGACCGGTTTCATCTGCTGAGAGAAGGAGTTTTCCCAAGGGTGAATCGAGATGATGTACGAAATTCATTTTTTTCCTCCATTTTGTGTGGTTGATAACAGGACTATAACATAAATGAAATTCAGATGCCACTGTGACAGAAAGATTTTCTTGTTGATGCTGTGTTTTTACAATGATACAATAAAAGAAAAACAAGAGAGTGAGGCAGACAGAGTGTGAAAAAGCTGAAAAAAATGGTACAGGATTTTCTTCCATGGAATGAACAGGAACGAAAAGACAAAGAACGGATTTTAAAGGCAATGGAGGAAAAAGAGATTCTCACAAGAAACAATGAGCAGGCTCATTTTACGGTATCTGCATGGATTGTCAGTCCAGACCGTAAACAGGTTTTAATGGCCTATCATAATCTATATCAGTCCTGGGCCTGGCTTGGAGGACATGCAGATGGAAATCCCAATCTCAAAGAAGTGATTTTAAAGGAAATAGAAGAAGAGAGCGGCCTTACAGAAGTACGATTCCTTACGGAGAATTTGTTTTCTCTGGAAATTCTCACGGTGGATGGACATGAAAAAAGAGGAAATTATGTTTCTTCCCATCTGCATCTGAATCTGACTTTTCTTCTGGAGGCAGATACGGGATTGCCTCTTCGAATCAAACCAGATGAAAACAGCAGGATTGGCTGGATCGAGGTAGAGGAAATTGGTGAAAAATCTACGGAAAAGTGGTTTGTAGATCGGATTTATTCCAAATTGTGTGAGAAGGTAAGGATATTATGAAGAAGGTGCTCACCTTATCCATTACCAGAGAACAGGAGTGCCTGACCATAGAACAACTGCTGAAAAGAGAACTGCATTTGTCCAGACGGGAGATTAGCCGGGCAAAATTTCAGGAAAAAGGAATTTGTCTAAATGGCCGGCAGGTGCGGGTGAATCAAAAAGGGAAAGAGGGAGATGTGCTCACCGTTTCTTTTGTGGAGGAAAAAGCGCCTTCGGATATTCTCCCTTTGACAGAGGGAATGCTTTCTGTGCTGTATGAAGATGAAGACCTTTTGATTGTGAATAAACCGGCGTTGATTCCCACACAGCCCACTGGGCGCCATGCAGAGACATCTCTCTGTAATCAGGTTTACGCATATATGCAGAAACAGGAGCAAGATCCATGCATTCGTCCAGTGGGTAGGCTGGATCTGGAAACTTCCGGGGCGCTGGTTTTTGCAAAAAATCAGATTGCAGCAGCCCGACTTTTTGCACAGAGGGAAACAGGAGATTTTGAAAAGGTATATGAAGCGTTTGTAGCAGGGAAATTACAAAAAGCCAAGGGCATGATCTGCGCTCCCATAGGGCCCCTTCCAGGAAAAGAGGGAAGGGAACGGATCAAAATGCAGGTTTGTCCACAAGGAAAATCTGCAGTGACAATCTATGAAACCATAAAAGAATACCGCCAGGGAACGCTGGTGCGTGTATGGCTGAAAACTGGCCGAACGCATCAGATCCGGGTGCATATGAGCAGCCTTGGACATCCTCTTTTGGGGGATCAGCTATATGCTCCTGCAAAAGATCAGGCTTTTGGCTTCCAGCGGGCTGCGCTCCATGCCAGAGAGGTGAGGCTTCGCCATCCTTTTTCCGGAGAGACGCTCCAGATCCAGGCGCCATTACCAGAGGACTTCGCACGGGTGGTTAATGAAAGAAAGGAATCGCTAAAATAAGAATATCCCCGGAACTATGACAAAACTGCCAAAATTCCGGGGATATTTATTTCCTGAAAAATTTATTTTAATTCCTCACCGGTAAGCATTTTATATGCCTGAAGGTATTTATCAATGGTCTTATCCACGATTTCCTGCGGAAGAGTCCAGTCGTGACCTTCGTTTTCTTTCAGCCAGTCGCGGGCAAACTGCTTGTCAAAGGAAGGCTGTCCGTGACCTGGTTCATAGCCGTCTGCCGGCCAGAAACGAGAACTGTCAGGGGTGAGCATTTCATCACCAATTACCATGTTTCCGTCTTCATCCAGACCAAATTCAAACTTGGTATCTGCGATGATGATTCCTTTGCTTAAAGCATATTCGGCACATTTCTTATAAAGGGCAATGGTGTTGTCACGAAGCTGTTCAGCCAGTTCTTTGCCTCTGCCTGGGAAGTATTTTTCCAGGTGCGCTACACTCTGCTCAAAGGAGATATTTTCGTCATGGTCACCGATCTCTGCTTTTGTGGAAGGGGTATAGATCGGCTCTGGAAGCTTGTCGGATTCTTTCAGTCCTTCTGGCAGCTGAATTCCGCAAACAGTTCCATTTTCCTGATAGCTTGCCCAGCCGCTGCCTGTAATATAACCACGTACAATACACTCGATGGGGAGCATATTCAGCTTCTTGCACATCATAGACTTACCGTCAAACTTCTCCTGCTGGAAGAATTCCGGCATATCTTTCACGTCTACAGAAATCATGTGGTTAGGCAGAATGTCTTCTGTCATATCAAACCAGAATTTGGACATCTGTGTCAGAACGGTTCCTTTTTTGGTAACTTCGTTGTTCAGGATGACATCGAAGCAGCTGATGCGGTCCGTTGCAACCATAATCAGGCTGTCTCCGTTATCATAAATTTCGCGTACCTTACCTTCTTTAACTGGCTTTAAATTCTGCATGTGTTCACACCTCATCATTTGGCTTTTTTTCGTTTCCATTGTAAAAGGTACACTCTTTATGGCATGCTGTCAAGTGCTATTTTCCATAAGAAGGAAAAGATTTGCGCCTGTTCTTGCAGGCGTCCGGGATTTGCCGTATAATAGCAGAAAGAAATAAAAGGGAACTCCCAGGGAGGGTTCAAAATAAACGACAGGAGGATAAAAACATGCAGTATAAGGACTTTAAAGAGGAAATCCGTTTATCCCGTCTTGGAATGGGAGTCATGCGTCTTCCCGCAGAAGATGGTGAGGGAACCAGAATTCTCTATGACGAGGCGAAGGCTTTGATTGACCGTTGTATGGCTCAGGGGATTAATTATTATGATACGGCATATATTTATCATGGGGGAAATTCTGAGGCATTTCTGGGGAAAGCGCTGGCAGAGTACCCGAGAGACTCCTATTATGTGGCGGATAAATATAATTTTCAGGCAGAGCCGGATTACCGAAAACAGTTTCAGGAACAGCTGAAACGTCTTGGTATGGAACGAATTGATTTTTATCTTCTTCATGGAATTCAGGATCATTTCGCAAAGGATATCACAGAAAATGGAAGCATTGCTTTCTTTCATGAAAAGAAAAAAGAAGGAAAGATCCGTTATCTTGGATTTTCTTTCCATGGAAGCCCAGAGGTTCTTCGTTATCTCCTTGCATTATATCCCTGGGATTTTGTGCAGATTCAGTTGAATTATTATGACTGGTATTACGGAGATGCAAGAGAGCTCTATGAAATCCTTGCGCAGGCAAACATTCCGGTTATGGTGATGGAGCCGGTACATGGAGGTCTTCTTGCCAGATTAAATGAAGAAGCTGCCAGAGAATTAAAGGGTGAAGATACAGGAGCTTCTCTGGCATCTTATGCAATGCGTTGGGTGATGGAGCTTCCCATGGTACAGGTGGTTTTAAGTGGAATGTCAGAGGAGAGTCAGGTAAAAGACAATCTTTGTACATTTTCCCAAGGCAAACCACTTAGTAAAGAGGAGCATGTCAGAATCGAAAAGGTCGCAGAGCTTTTGTACAGATCAATGACTGTGGCATGTACAGAATGTCGATACTGTACGCCAAACTGCCCGGAAGAACTGGACATTCCCTACCTTCTTAAAAAATATAACGAAGCAAAAACAGGAGGCTCCTGGCGTTTAAATGCACTGAAGACCCTTCCAGAGGAGAAACAGCCTTCGGCATGTATTGGCTGCGGCGCCTGCCAGGAGCATTGCCCTCAAAGCTTCTCGATTCCTGTCTATATGAAGGAAATGCAGAAGATGATGGGAGAATGAAAGGATGGTAGATGCCTGTGTCCAACATGACCAAGTATGCGTTGGAGGAATCGCTGAAGAAGCTCATGCTTCAGAAACCTCTGGATAAGATTACCATCAATGATCTTACCACAGACTGTGGAATCAGCCGGATGGCTTTTTATTATCATTTTAAGGATATCTATGACCTCACGGAGTGGGCTTGTCTGGAGGATGCATCCAGGGCTCTTGAAGGAAAGAAAACATACGGGGACTGGCAGGAGGGACTGACGCAGATTTTTGAGGCAGTATTGGAGAATAAGCCTTTTATTATGAACGTGTATCATTGCGTCAGCAGAGAACAGATTGAGAATTATCTTTATCGCCTGACCTTTGACCTGATTGAAGGCGTGGTGGAGGAAAAGTCTGCCGGCCAATCCATCTGCGATGATGAGAAACAGTTTATTGCTAATTTCTATAAATATGGATTTGTGGGGATTATGCTGGATTGGATCAAACAGGGGATGAGGACAGACTATCATGAGATTGTGGAGCAGATGGCTGTGACACTGAAAGGAAATGTGGCAAATTCCATTGATAATTTTGCAAAGAAGCACGAGACACACTTAAAATAGAAAAATCTTTAAAACTAAACAAAAGAGAGGGAATGATAAGTTTTTTATCAGACCCTCTTTTTTGTTTATTGTTTGGAAAAAGAAAAGTAAGTATGATAAGGGCAACAAAGGAGATAATCATAGTAGGAAACACATAGAAAGGTGGAATGGATTATGGCAAAGAAGAAACTTGGGCTTGGAGTTGCCTCTGTACTGGCAGCAGGAACTGCCGTATATATGGCGAAGAAGACAAAGGAAAAGGACGAAATGGAAGCAAAGTGGGAGGAAGCAAAAAAGAATTACCGTAACACAGAACGGGGAAAAAATGAAAAAAACAGCAAAGGAATTTATTACTGCAATGGAAATTACGAAGCCTTTGCCCGTCCGGAAAAACCAGAAGGCATAGAAGAAAAACATGCCTATATTGTGGGAAGCGGTCTGGCTTCTCTGGCAGCTGCCTGCTTTTTGGTTCGGGATGCACAGATGCCAGGTTCTCATATCCACATTCTGGAGGCAATGGATATTGCAGGTGGTGCCTGCGACGGAATTGACGATCCTACCAGAGGATATGTAATGCGTGGGGGAAGAGAGATGGAGAATCATTTTGAATGTCTTTGGGATTTGTTCCGGAGCATTCCATCTCTGGAGGTACCCAATGCTTCTGTTTTGGACGAATATTACTGGCTGAACAAACATGATCCCAACTATTCACTTTGCAGAGCAACGGTGAACTGCGGACAGGATGCGCACACTGATGGAAAATTCAACCTGAGTCAGAAGGGATGTATGGAAATCCTGAAGCTGTTCTTTACAAAGGATGAGGATCTGTATGATAAGACAATTGAAGACGTTTTTGATGATGAAGTATTTCAGTCTACCTTCTGGCTGTACTGGAGAACCATGTTTGCTTTTGAAAACTGGCACAGCGCCCTGGAGATGAAACGGTATTTTCAGAGATATATTCATCACCTTGCCGGCCTTCCGGATTTCAGCGCTTTGAAATTTACCAAATATAATCAGTATGAATCTTTGATCCTGCCTATGCAGAAATACCTGGAGGCAGCAGGTGTGGACTTCCAGTTTGAGACAGAGGTAACCAATGTACTGTTTGAGATAAAAGGAAGCCGAAAAGTAGCGACAGCAATTGAATGCAGACAGAAAGGCGTGGAAAAAGGAATTCTTCTTACAGAAAATGATTATGTTTTTGTGACAAACGGAAGCTGTACAGAAGGAACTATTTACGGAGATCAGAATCATGCCCCAAATGGCGATGCGGAAATCCGTACAAGCGGCTGCTGGAATCTCTGGAAGAACATTGCCAGACAGGACCCTGCTTTTGGACGTCCGGAAAAATTCTGCTCAGATATTTCCAAAACAAACTGGGAATCTGCAACCATTACTACGTTAGATGATCAGATTCTTCCTTATATCACAAAAATCTGTAAGCGAGATCCAAAAAGCGGAAAAGTAGTAACCGGAGGAATTGTAAGCTGCAAGGATTCCAAGTGGCTGTTAAGCTGGACCATCAACAGACAGGGACAGTTCAAAAAACAGGATCAGGATAAGGTGTGCATCTGGGTATATGGACTGTTTACAGATGTTCCTGGAAATTATGTGAATAAACCTATGAAGGATTGTACTGGAAAAGAGATTACAGAAGAGTGGTTGTACCACATTGGTGTCCCGGTGGAAAAGATTCCGGAACTGGCAAAGAACAGTGCTGTTTGTGTCCCCACAATGATGCCATATATTACCGCATTCTTTATGCCAAGGACAGAGGGGGATCGTCCAGATGTGATTCCCGATGGATGTGTGAATTTTGCTTTTCTGGGACAGTTTACAGAAACACCAAGGGACACAGTATTTACTACCGAGTATTCTGTAAGAACAGCTATGGAAGCTGTGTATGGCCTTCTGGGAGTGGATCGTGGTGTTCCAGAGGTATGGGGCAGTGTTTATGATATCCGGGAACTTCTGGATAGTTCCGTGAAGCTGATGGACGGACGTTCTCCTCTGGAGATTCCCCTTCCCGGACCGTTGGCTTCCCTGAAGAAACCTTTGATCCGTCTGGTAAGGGGGACGGTACTGGAAAACCTTCTGGAGGAGCATGGAATTCTTAAGGAATCCATGAAATAAGCAGCATTTATTCTGGAAAAATATAAATTGTAATTAAAAAAGAAAAAAAGAATAAAAGTTTTGAAAAAAGGGTTGCATTTTCTTTTAAATTTGTCATAATAAAAGAAAGGAGATTACAACAGGATGGATAATTCCTTACAACTTGTAAGGGGTATAACCATATCTATATTGTAATAGAAGGGAGTGATTGCCGATGGACCTTCAGTTATCGGAAGAAGTCTCACAGGCGTATCTCTTAGAGGTGGAGGATATTCTCTGCAATCAGGAGTTTCTCTCTCTCAGCCTCTATGAACATCATCAGTGGACTACTCGTCTGATGCACAGCATCAATGTTTCCTATCTTTCCTGGAAAATTGCAGGAAAGTTGGGCTGTGACGCAAGAGCAGCAGCGAGAGCAGGACTCTTACACGATTTCTGCCCCTATGATTTTCGTGAAAAGACGCCTACCGGAGAGCACCAGGCATTTTATCATCCCAAGGCTGCCGCTGAGAACAGTGTGCATACATTTGAGATCAGCGACAGAGAACGAGATGCAATCCTGACCCATATGTTCCCCTTAGGACCTGTACCGAAAAACAAAGAAGCCTGGATCATCACCATGGCAGATAAGATATGTGCTACCTTGGAAGGCTGCCATATTGCAGTGGCGCTGGCAAGGCGCAACCGTGTGGTTGTGGTATCTGCCTCCGCATGAAAGTACGGCCTGCCGGAGTTTTCTCCGGCAGGTTTTTTGGGTAGAGGATACTTGCATTTTGTAAAATACAAGGCAGAGGATCTGCCTGGAAGATGAGGTTAAAAGAATGAAACGGTTTACAAAAAAAGAAATTTTTTCCATTCCCAATCTGATGGGATATTTTCGAATCTTTTTGATTCCTGTTTTTTGTTATCTGTATCTCCATGCGCAGACCATGGAAGACTACTTTTATGCATCTCTGGTGGTGCTGATCTCCAGTCTGACAGATCTGTTTGATGGAAAAATTGCCAGACGGTTTCACATGATCACAGAGCTTGGAAAAGCCCTGGACCCTATTGCAGATAAGCTGACTCATGGCGCTTTGGCCATTTGTCTGGCGACCCGTTATCCTTTGATGTGGGCCTTAATTGCACTGATGCTGGTTAAAGAAGGATACATGGGAATTATGGGGATTCATTTTCTGAAAAAAGGGCAGATGCTGGATGGCGCTATGTGGTTTGGAAAGGTATGTACAGCGATCCTGTTTGTAGGTCTTTTGGTTCTGTTTCTGTTCCCTGCACTTCCAGAGGCTGTGGTTACGGTAATCATTCTGGGAATGATGATGATCATGGGCATTACCCTGTGTCTTTATGTTCCTGTATTTCGGAAGATGAAGCATTCCAAAGAAGTATAAGATAATAGAAGAAACAAAAAACTCCTCCGACAGAGCCGGAAGCTCTGCCGGAGGAGTTTTTTGTTGGCAATGGTCCATTTTAATTGTTTTTCTTTGATGGAACTTCCTTTTTTTACTTTCAGCTCCAGATCATCGTCCACTTCTACTGTTTTGGATGACTTTCCATATGATTGGAACGTATAGTCATTTTTTTTCTGGACAGAAATCTTGATAGTATCTCCGTATTTGGTTTTATCCTTGCCTTTTACATAGCAGCGTACAGAGGCGGTTCCCTCTTTCAGCGCTTTGAATTCTATTTCGTCGTCATTTCGGTCATCATCGTCAAAACGGATCACATCTTTACCGGAAAGGATTTCCCAGCGAAGGTACTCATCCTCTGCATTTCTTGGGGACATGGTGGCTTTGATCTCAAATTCCTTCCCAGGAGCTACGGTCATAGAGGCCTTTGCAATGGTAACGCGGTCAGGTTTGATATTGCGATCTGCCATAACAGGATTAGAAAGCGCCAATCCCGTGATCATAGATGGGAAAAAACTATAAAATGGATAAAAAAAGTTTAAATTAAGAAAGATAGGACAAAGATAATGTCTGAAAAGAAAAACATAAATCATACAATCGTTGAAAATAAAAGGAATAAATGCTAAAATATAGAAATAAGGCGACAAAAAGGAGAGTTATTCATATGGTAAAAACAGTAAATGCCCTGGGGGATGCATGTCCCATTCCGGTGGTAAAGACAAAAAAAGTAATCGATGAAATAAAACAGCAGGGAGGAACAGTAGAGACCTTTGTTGACAATGAAATTGCGGTACAAAATCTGACCCGTCTGGCAAATAACAGCGGTTACCCGGTACATTCTGAAAAACTGGAAGAAAAGAAATATCGGGTAGTCATGGAAGTTGCCTCAGAAGGAGATCCAAAAGTCATGGCACAGGAAGAGCCGGTGTGCTGCATTCCAGATGGAAGAAAGAAAAATACAGTTGTTGTTCTTTCTTCTGCTTGTATGGGAGAAGGAGATCCCAAACTTGGAGAAGCTCTGATGAAAAGCTATGTGTATGCCCTGGCACAGCAGGAAGAACTTCCCACCTGTGTACTTTTATACAATGGGGGTGTGAAGCTGGCCTGTGAGGGCGCTCCCACACTGGAAGATC
>SAMEA3387494__coassemble_2213_pt1 | contig 21284 bp, 19 predicted proteins | sample SAMEA3387494__metabat2_low_PE_043 | metagenome-assembled genome bin SAMEA3387494 (sample SAMEA3387494) | Felis catus | biome: Faeces | place: United Kingdom | collected 2012
TTGAACGTTTTTTTGGGATTTCAAAAAATGGCTCTACAATGAAAATTGAGGTTTTAGCAGGAGTTACAACATTTATTACAATTGCTTATATCCTGATTTTAAACCCACAGATTTTATCCGATCCCTATATGATTATGGGAGATACGGTTATGGCTGGAAAAATTTCAAACGGTGTATTTATTGGTACCTGTATTGGCGCTTTTATCGGAACGATTTTATGCGCAATTTACGCAAAAGTTCCATTTGCACAGGCTCCAGGTATGGGATTAAATGCGTTCTTCGCTTACACCGTTGTCCTTGGTATGGGATACAGCTATAACGAAGCTTTGGTTATCGTATTTATTTCCGGTGTATTTTTTATTGTCATCACTGCTGTTGGACTTCGAGAAGCGATTATACGCTCCATCCCAGACGCTGTAAAAATGGCAATTACACCAGGTATCGGACTTTTTATCACCATCATTGGTTTAAAAAATGCAGGTCTGGTCGTTGGAAATTCTGCGACTCTGGTCAGCATGGTCGATTTTGCACAGTGGCGTTCCGAAGAAGGAAACATTACTCTGATCTGCGGCGCGCTGGTGGCTGTAATTGGTTTGGTAGTAATTGGTGTGCTTCATGCACGTAATGTAAAAGGTTCCATTTTGATCGGAATTGTAGTGGCAACCATTGCCGGCATTCCTTTAGGTGTTACAAAGCTTTCTTCCTTTGATATGAATCTGGGAGCAAAATTCAGTGATTTTGCAGAGGTATCTTTCTTCAAAATGGACTTTGCCGGTCTTTTTGCAGGAGAAAATGCAATCAGCACCTTCCTGACCGTTGTCATGCTGGTATTAAGTTTTTCCCTTGTAAACATGTTTGATTCCATCGGTACGTTAATGGGCGCAGCCAAACAGTCCGGCATGATTGACCAGGATGGAGAAATTATTCACATGAAAGAAGCGTTAATGTCCGACGCTATTTCTACAGCTGCAGGCGCCATGGTGGGTACCTCCACAGTTACTACTGTTGTGGAATCAAGCGCAGGAATTGCAGCCGGAGGAAGAACAGGTATGACAAGTCTTGTTACTTCTCTTCTGTTCCTTGGTTCAATTATTTTTGCTCCGATCGTCAGCATCGTTCCTGGTGCAGCAACTGCTCCAGCCCTGATCTTCGTTGGAATTCTGATGCTTGGTAATATTAAAGATGTAGATTTTTCGGATATGGCAAATGCACTTCCTGCTTTTTGTACTGTTGTATTTATGCCATTTACCTACTCCATCGCCAATGGCGTTGCTGTTGGACTGATTATGTACTGTTTCATGAAACTGTTTACAGGTAAAGCTCGTGATGTCAAAATGCTGACCTGGATCATCTCCATTGTATTTATTCTTCGATATGCATTTATGACATTAGGCTAATATAACAGACAGGAAAAAAAGAGAGGCGGTATTATTTATGAAAGCAACAGATATTCGTGCATTAAAAGGAAATATCCTGTACAGTAAATCTCCAGAACAATTGGAAATATGCGAAAACAGTTATCTGGTTTACGAAAAAAATGAAATAAAAGGAATCTACTCTGTACTTCCTGAGGAATATTGCGGGATTCCAGTAGAAGACTATGGGGATCGATTAATTATCCCTGGTCTGGTAGATCTTCATGTCCATGCGCCTCAATATGCATTCCGTGGTCTGGGTATGGATATGGAACTTTTAGACTGGCTGGAAACCAACACGTTTCCAGAAGAATCCAAATATAAGGATCTTGCTTATGCAAAAAAGGCTTACTCCATATTTGTAGAAAATCTTCGCAGAGGAGCCACAACAAGAGCTTGTATTTTTGCCACAATCCATCGAGATGCCACGTTACTTCTTATGGATCTCCTGGAAAATGCCGGACTGCAAACTCTGGTAGGAAAAGTCAATATGGATCGCAACTGTCCGGACTACCTGAGGGAAGGAACCATTGAATCTGTTAATGAAACAACAGAATGGCTAAAGGACGTGCAAAAAAGAGCCTACCATCATACACGCCCTATCCTGACACCACGGTTTATTCCAAGCTGTACAGATGGCTTGATGAAAAAACTGAAAACCATTCAGGAACAATTTGAACTTCCTGTTCAGTCTCATTTGTCAGAAAACTATGGGGAAATCTCGTGGGTAAAAGAACTTTGTCCCAACTCTGATTTTTATGGAGATGCTTATGACCAGTTCGGACTTTTTGGCAAGGGCACCCCAACTGTGATGGCACATTGTGTACACTCTGATCAAAAAGAAATGACCCGAATGAAGGAAAATGGAGTGTTTATTGCTCATTGTCCAGAATCCAATATAAATTTATCCTCTGGAGTTGCTCCTATCAGAACCTATCTGGAAAATGGACTCCATGTGGGACTGGGTAGTGATGTGGCTGGAGGTTCCACAGAAAATCTCTTCGCTGCTATGGCTCATGCCATTCAGGCATCCAAACTCCGTTGGCGCTTAAAAGATGATTCCATAGCTCCTTTGACCGCTCCACAAGTATTCTATCTTGCGACAAAAGGCGGCGGAGAATTCTTTGGAAAGGTGGGAAGTTTTGAACCCGGATATGAAATGGATGCAGTTATCCTGGATGACAGACGTCTTGCACATCCCCAGAAACTAACCACACAGCAGCGCCTTGAACGGTTGATTTATTTCTCTGATGACCGTGAAATCTATGCGAAATATGTTGCTGGAGAAAAATTATTCTAAACAGCTGTTTTCTCCGTGAAAAAAGCTATTTGTTGACATGATAAAATTCCTATTCAAAAAGAAATCTCCGGACAGATGCTCTTATCTGTCTGGAGATTTCTTTTTTAAGTTCACTTCACTTTCACCTGATGATTGCAATCTACGCTCCCACGAGGGGAGCGACTATGCAGCCAAAGAGCCGAGCACCGGTAAAGGCATTTCAATCCACGCTCCCGCGAGGGGAGCGACGACATACACTGTCAAGTCTGGGGACTGTCTCTGATTTCAATCCACGCTCCCGCGAGGGGAGCGACTGAGAGATAAAATCACAGCGGGAACCATTGCAAATTTCAATCCACGCTCCCGCGAGGGGAGCGACTGCGCAGATTGGACTGTAGGAGGTATGTTATGAGAATTTCAATCCACGCTCCCGCGAGGGGAGCGACACATTAAAGAGCATCACCCAGAGACTTCTTATCAGATTTCAATCCACGCTCCCGCGAGGGGAGCGACTCCCAGGCCCGCAATTCAAAAAAAGAGAAAGGGATTTCAATCCACGCTCCCGCGAGGGGAGCGACGGAGCCTGTATAAAGCCTGCCAGAGTGATACAGGATTTCAATCCACGCTCCCGCGAGGGGAGCGACGGCAAAATGGTGCTGCCAGGGAATACCTGGTCAATTTCAATCCACGCTCCCGCGAGGGGAGCGACAAAAAATAGGAGTTGCCAAGGTAACTATTAATAATTTCAATCCACGCTCCCGCGAGGGGAGCGACAAAATCGTATTTTTCCATATCTTCTTTTTCTCTGTATTTCAATCCACGCTCCCGCGAGGGGAGCGACTGATCGTACTGACATAGACGTAACCGAAGAAATATTTCAATCCACGCTCCCGCGAGGGGAGCGACTCCCAGGCCCGCAATTCAAAAAAAGAGAAAGGGATTTCAATCCACGCTCCCGCGAGGGGAGCGACTATCATGTCTTCCAATATTGCAGCGATCGGAACTTTATTTCAATCCACGCTCCCGCGAGGGGAGCGACTGAAAAAGCTGCCAAACAGTTTCCGCACAGCACAATTTCAATCCACGCTCCCGCGAGGGGAGCGACAATATCATGACCTCAGAGGAATCCGGGATTACCAATTTCAATCCACGCTCCCGCGAGGGGAGCGACTGGAAGACTACCTATTGTCACTTAGGCAAACATGGATTTCAATCCACGCTCCCGCGAGGGGAGCGACCGGAGTATCCAAAATCAGATTTAGATATCCTGAAAGATTTCAATCCACGCTCCCGCGAGGGGAGCGACACATTCTGGTGTCTGAAGAACTTGGAACAGATAATTTCAATCCACGCTCCCGCGAGGGGAGCGACGATGAAGTTCTAATTCAAAGGCATGATCTTCTGATTTCAATCCACGCTCCCGCGAGGGGAGCGACGTGTATTTTTCTGGCGTAGCCATATGGGTTTTTAAATTTCAATCCACGCTCCCGCGAGGGGAGCGACCATATCATTGTATTCGACAAGCAGAAAGCATATGAATTTCAATCCACGCTCCCGCGAGGGGAGCGACGACATAATCTGCGAGGCGCTTGGAAAGACCTGTATTTCAATCCACGCTCCCGCGAGGGGAGCGACAGCAATTATATGCAAATATTCTCACCTATTCTTGTAAAATATTCCTAATTTTTTTCTTTTTCCACGTATTCATTTTCTCTTTCAATTAAATTTCACCTCTCTTTTTCTCATTTTTCAGGTGCGAGACTCTCAATGTTTTTATGTATCCTTAGGGTTCGCACTTACTCTTATAGAATAAGTGTTTCATCAGCAGCAATTCCGTGATCGACTCCGATATGCTCTACTTTTGTTTTATAATTATTTCCCAAATAGTAAAACCTCAGACTATCTTTTTCCTCATCTATTATTTCCGTTAATATAGATTTCAACAAGATACATTGAGCCTGATCTAAAATACACTCAAACACGGAATTTTGTACTCTTCTACCGTAATTTACACACTGCTTTGCAACTTTTCTTAATCTCTTTTTACCAGCTGCTGTTTCTGTATTTACATCGTAGGTGATTAGAACTAACATTACCTGTCACCTCATTTCCATAAAAACACAGGATATCCATCCAGGTCTCCCCTTAGATATCTGGCAAGAAGCATCGCTTGTACATATGGAACCATTCCCCATTCTATCTTTTCTTTTAAGTATGGGTGTGTTAATGTTTCTTTCTTTTTGTTCTGCCATTCTGTTATAACTTTTTTCCTTAATTCATCGTCCATTAACACAGCACCGTTTTCTTTTTTTCTGAAGTTCTTTCCGTTGATGATTTTTTTGTTTATCAACGATAAAACAAAGCGATCTGCCAGCACAGAACGAAGTTCTTCGATGAGGTCCAATGCCAAAGATACTCTCCCCGGTCGTTCTGTATGCAAATATCCCACATATGGATCAAGCCCAACACATTCCAGAGCCGAGGCAATTTGGTTGGTCAACAACGTATAAACAAAAGATAACAACGCATTTACATTATCCAAAGGTGGTCTTTTATTCCTTCCTTCAAATACAAAGTCTTTTTTCTGTTGTAAAATCAGTTCATTCAACACTCCAAAATAAACACTGGCAGCTTCTCCTTCATATCCGCGCAATTGCTCTTTGGATTGACAATTCTGGAGATAACTAAGAGAATTTTTTAATTTTTCAGATGCCTCTTTTACTTTTTGTACGTCGATCTGCATACTGTGATCTCGTATCCCTCGTTCCAGCACCCATCTTGCGTTATAGACCTTTCCGATGATACAGTTTTTCGCAATTGAGAGACTGGTATCTGGATTCTGGGCACTCAAATACTGTTGTTCACGCAAAAGTACATTTCCTTTTATTTTTCCCGTCACTCTTGCCAAAAACTTTCCCTGCGGTGTAAGGTAACACAATGAAATATTTCTGTCTGCACAGGCTCCCATCAATGCAGGACTTGTTCCTCGATATCCGAAAGAAACAATTCCTTCCAGATTGTGCAAGGGAAGTCTTCCAATCTCCTTTTCTCCGTCAATCACCACTATATTTTCTCCATCAAGAGACAAATAACTGCTTTCCGAAGTTACGTACAATGTATTGAGCAGCTTTTTCATTCCGTTTCCTCCTTTAACATCTGAGAAATATAGGTTTTCACAGAGACAGTTTTTCCCAGTTTTGGAAGACAAAGTTCTTTTAGCGAGCAGGAATTACAAGCTTTACTATATTTTACCTTAGGTGTATATTTCCTGTTATAATATTGGTGCATTTCCTCAAACATGTTTTTTACTTCTTCCCGAAGTTCCTCTGTAATCTGCACCACTTCACGCCGTCTGGTTTCTCCATAGAAAATTGCACCTTCTAGAATTTCCGTTGAAAACATTTCTTCCAGACACATTGCCTGCGCAACTAATTGCAGCTTATCCTCCTCTGTTAATTTGGGCTTCCCTTTCTTATATTCGATAGGATAAATCGTAAAAAAACCTCTATGCCCATGCAGTTTTACTCCATCCTCACATTTATGAAATTCTACAACATCACATTCCCCGCTGACCCCCATACTTTTGGAAGAAACGGGCAATGCTCTGGTAATCAGAATTCCCTTTCTCTTTTCTGCAAGATAAGGATCATGCACTTTTTTATGCATCAGTTCTCCAATTACTGTATGTGCATTTTCTTCCCATTGCTGCTCAATATGAATCAATGCCCACTGCCGTCTGCAGAACTTAAAGTGCTGAATGCCGGAAATCATCAAATAATCGTCTTCTGCATATTCCATCAAATCATCCTTTTCACTTCTACTGAATCCGGAATATCTTCTTCATGTATCGTAACCTCGTATTCCTGATATTTTCTCGGATATGTAAATCCCTCTTTTTTCTTTACTTCCACTGCATCAAAAAGCCGATAGGACGGGCAATCCCCCAGTTCACTGCTATGCTTAAATACAATCAGTTCGCGAACTGCCATTTTTCCTCTTGCAGCAGAATGATCGTGTTCAAACATATTGATGATTGCCTCCCATAAGAGTTCCAGATCCTCCTCAGAAAATCCCGTTACTCTACGGGCTAAATTTGCAGAAACAAATCCTTCTGCGCGGTATAATCCATACGGCACAATACTCTTTCTTCCCATTTCTGTATTTTTGCCTTCTGCATCTTTCTCTGTTGTGATTGCTACCCTTGTAATCGTTACTTCCTGGCTAATGATCGGATCAATGCTTCTTGCAAATCCCATTTGAACCGGTCCTCTTACCTGACCACAATTTAAAGCAGCCTTTACAAAAGTTGTCATAACAGCACCAAAAGTTCGAATATCATAAAAATTGTCGCACATGTAATTTCTTATTTTCAAGTCCACATCTGAATCTGTCTTTTTCAGTTTTTTTAATGCTTCCGTAACTTTTTTCTCATCTGTTTCCTGTATGCCCTGATCGATACATGCCTCTCGGTCACTGCGGTTTAAAGGCACATCTTCCCGGATATAAATTTTAAATCCGTTTTCTCCCTCTTTTACCATATCCACATAGTTACGGATTTTTCTCTTTAAGCACACATCTGTTACAATACCAAGCCCGCTTTCCGGGTCAATACGCGGCATATTCCCGGCATCTGGATCACCGTTTGGATTCCCATTTTCCACATCAAATAATACTACAAATTCATATCTGTTTTTAATCGCTTCGCTCATTTATTTATCCCCCTTTTTCTCATAATGTTTCTGCATTTGATGATAATATCCAAGAATAAACTTCCCCTGGTCTTCCAATGACAATCTGGTTGGATACTCCTGTAACTTTCCCATAATACTTATTAAAAGTTTCTCATAATATATTTTGGAGCCTTCTTTATCTCTTTCGATCTTTTTGATGTGACTATTTTTCAATTTAAGCAAAATCGGAAATACTACCGACGGCGTTGTGCAGGCAGAATTAAAATACCGATCACGAATGGTAGATTTAATTCCTGGATTTGCATCCATCTGAATGAGTTCCAAAACAGAAAACAATCTTCCCAACAAATATGCCGTTTCATTACTTGCTTCATTTAATCCCATATAATCCTTCCCTTCTTCCCACTTAAAATTTTGAATCAAATAAGCTTTTATAATAGAAGCACGCCCCCAGGTCACTTTTCCCTGCTCTGATCGAATTCGCATCAGAACATCTGTGTACAAGCTGGCTGGATATCTGCTGCCTTCTATGATAGAAAGTGTTGTCATAGCCGCCATATTTGGAACCGGTTTCTTATCTCTGGACTTCATATTGACTGTCTCTCCCAGCATTTGCCATACTCCCAGATAATCTCTGTCTTCCCATGCCGGTTTTATCATTTCCATTCTTTCATAATGCTTTGAGATATTTTTTAATATATTTCCAAAGGAATTCTGATAATAAAATCTGACTACAATCCTGGCTGCATTTGGCGCCAAACCCAAAATATGAAATTTTTGTTCCGGGTCCAGTTTTATATCATTTACAGTAATTTTTTGGTTTTTCTGAATTTCTTTAAAAATAGAAGCAATTAGTTTTTGGTTATCTTTTGGCGGTTCAACAGACCAAATAAACCCTTTCTGATACTCTTCCTGTGCACTTTCTGCCCAGGTCACCACCATGGTATCACCAATCAAAAAGGAATACGCTTTTTGGCTAAGTAAATAATTCAGTGCCGTTGTATAGGCGAATTCTGCATATTTTCCAACCGGTGCATTATAACTCTGTTCTTTCCCGTAGGATTCAAAAGCGGGAGCATTAAAGGAAACAAGAGCCGCACCGCTGGACTGTGCTCCGGGAACCCCTTTAATCGTTTTATGAATTCTGGCTATTTCTGTTTTTTCACCTGTTACAAGACAGATTCCCTCTGGTTCTCCCCTTGAAATGCTATGTTCTGCTTCCCATGCTTCTTTAATCTGCGGATCGTCCTGGGCAAATCTCGTTCCCATGCAAAAGACCAGGTTTCCACCATCTGTAATATTTTCCCAATTTTCCTTTATTTCTGGATGTTCCATTGCCTGATCTGGATTCCAGGTTTCAAAAAAGCGGCAGATTGCCTGTGACATTTCTCCTTTGATTTCATGAAGCAACGAAAGATGCTTCTCCTTTGCCGCAGAAAAACAATCCTTTGCCCTCTGTCGGCTTTTTTCATCCATTTCTTTGTCAATTCCCAGCATGTACTTTGCATTGTCACAAAGAAAATTTGCAGACACTCGGGAAGATCTGGTTACCATCTCCGGAACACACGTAGAACTCGGAAGCCAGACTGTCTTTTTTCCGCGCGTTTCCTCTTCTTTCAACCAGACAATCCCTTTCACTTCTCCCTCTTTTGACAGATTAATGCCATAAGACACTTTTGCAGTGCACCATCCGCGTCTGGACACCTTTTCCTGTTCTGCAAGAACTTCATAAAGTCTTGTCAGAGACTGTAAAATCATCGTATCACCTCACAATCCCGCACATCTATAACCCCATACTTCATCACTGGCCTGAAAAACATTGGCTGTATATTCTCCCTGTCTGTATAATCCATATCATACAGCATAAATCCCAGATCCTTTTCCGGTACTTCATCATAAGCTGTCTTAATTTCTTCTTCCTCACACAAAGAAAAAGAGGCAGGAAACTCTCTGCAGCCAAAATATGGGGTATGAAAGCATGCCCCCTTTTTCAGTCGGCGCATAATAATATCTTTAAATTTTCCCGGATTATCTGTTTCATTTGCAAGTTCCGTCATTTCAAAATGAGCCTCTATCACATAATCCACATCCGTAAGTAAAAGAGATGCTCTTTGAACAATTTCTTCCTTGGTGCTGATATATAACGGCTTATCCGCGCCATTGTATACCTGCAGCACATTGTTTGGGGAAACTTTGCTTTTCACCTCATTTCTTCGTATACTGGTGAAATGAATGGGATTTTTTACATATATTTTATCAATTACCCAGCGCATCCCCGGATGCCAGTAGATTGCTTCCAGAATCCCTCTCGCCGCAGAAGGTGTCATCACATCATAAGAACAACGTTCCACTTTCATTTCTGGCCTCGAAAACAATGCATAATCACCCCATACTCTGACTTTTACTCCCATTCCCATAAGCCTCTCTCCTTCCGTCAAAATAATTTTTATAGCACTTTATTTTCTTTATAACAGGCTGCAATATAATCTCTTGGCTGATAATAAAAATCTGTATTATAATCAGAAATATGTGCGTCGATCCAGGAGTGATATACTGCCCACGCTCCTTCCAGAATGCTTTCCTCTTCGTAGCAATCTTCAATCAACCTCTCATAAACCTCCCCAATATCCCAGTAATCCGGTACCGTATATCTGCAATCTTTTACATTATCAAATTTTCCTTCTTTTAGTCCACATTCCTCAATCAATTCTACCGCAACCTTTTCAATGGGTTCACAGTGAAATACATCTGCATAGTCATACACTCTTCTGATTCTTTCCATGCCAAGCCCATCTGCCACTTCTGTCCTTTTCCGTTTTACATATCGTCCAATATACTCAATCAAGCTGCAGGTAAAAAAAAGAGCATTGTTATTTTTTCTTGCCATATGCAACCTCACTTCCCACAAATGTCAAAGTATCCAAAGCTGAAATTGTATGGAAACTAATCTGATGTGTCGGATATTTAAAACGCACCAGTTCCCAGAAGGCAGTTCTGGATATTTTTCCATCAATAAAGTTCTGAATATAATTATAGATGGTATCATCTTCCATAGGGCCTTCCACAATATCATAGGTATGCGATTTTCCACTTCTGCAAGCCACCACAAAATCAAGCCATTCTTCTGTCATTTTTTCAAATGTAAGACATTTTAAACTGGTGTTTGGAACATACTCATATTTATTAATATATCCATTTTTTCCGTAACGCGTTGCCCAGCGTTCTGCCTGTTCTGAATATTGTGTACAGTAGAATCCGAAATAAGAATCCTTATGAAACCGCGCTTTTCTTATTTCCGGATATTCCACGATTTCATTACTTCCGTGATATAAGAGCATTTTGTCACCTCTTTTTCCTCCAAAAATCTCGTGTTTTCTTTCTCTGTTCATTTATCGTATTATCAATATACCACTTTTATAATCCGAAATCAATATTTTTACATTAAAATCCATTGAAAAATTAGTTTGACTTTGATATAATCATTCCTGTCAGGAAAACCTGTGGATTGAAATAATGGTTTTTTTTGTAACAGCCGTCAGAAGCGGCGTACCTCAGAGTAATCATCTGGAGTACGCCGCTTCTTCCCTGTCCGATTCTTTTCAGAAGAAAAGTGCAATCCCTTCTTCTAAATCCAGTTTCAATCCCAGTTCTTCTGTATACCTGTCCACTTCTTTAAGTTCATAAAAATCCAAAATATCCTCTGAGATATTCTGAATCATTCCTGTGTCATACATCTTCTTAAATTCCTGTTCGTAGACTTGAATACTGTATTGCCCTGCTTTTCTCATTTCCGTTTTTGTATATCCCTTATTTTTTAACTGGTGAAGAATCTGAATTGCTTTTTCTTCTTTCGGTATCAGAATCGTGACCGTATTTTGTTCTATCAATTTAAACTCTTTCCCAACCGTAGCAAAGTTATAATATCCTTCTTTAAACTCCTCCAGAATTTTCTTTTTGTCCAGTCCTTCTCTTCGCCAGGAATACAAAGTCTCAAAATATCTGGAAATATTTTTCAGATCAGAGATGTCCTCTCCATCCAAAATCAGGTTTTTCGCTGCATCCATCTGCTGTTTTTGGCCTGGAATGAATTCTCTTCCCTCAAATTGAAAAATAACCGCCTTACTTTCTTCCGATGAATGCTTTCCTTCCCGGTTACACCTTCCTGCTGCCTGGATCATAGAATCCACACCCGCCAGTTGTCGATAAACCGCTCTAAAATCCAGATCCACACCCGCCTCCACTAAACTGGTAGAAACCACAATACAACGTTTTCCTATGTCCAGCCTCGCTCTTATTTCCTTGAGAATTCGTTTTCTGTGTTCCGGGTACATACAAGTAGACAAATGATACGTTCCTGCCCCTTCCAGCTTCTCATAAAGACTCTGCGCTCTTTTTCTGGTATTTACAATGCACAAGGCCTGTTCTTCTTTATTTAGTCTGTTTGCAAGTTCTTCTTCTGAAATGCTTCCTATCGGAACAAATTCTGTTCTTTTGAAAAAGGTAAACTGTTCCTCTATCCTTGGACATAGTTCTGTTATTGTCATTCCCTGAAAAAAAGAATCCAAAGAGGGCTGTGTTGCCGTACATAATACAGCGCTGATTCCATAATTACAAATCAACTCCTCGATCATTGCCGTACAAGGCTTTAAATAATCACATGGCAGCATCTGTGCTTCATCAAAGATTACCACACTATTAGCAATATTGTGCAATTTCCTACAGCTGGATGAGCGATTGCCAAAAAGTGACTCAAAAAACTGCACATTTGTCGTCACCACAACTGGTTTATCCCAATTTTCTGCTGCCAGTTTCATCGGCATCCATTCCTCTGATGAATCGTCATAATTCACATTACAATGATTTTCCAATACATTTCTGTCTCCCAGAATTTTACGAAAAACCGCTGCATTCTGCTCAATAATACTGGTGTAGGGAATCACATAAATAATCCTGTCCATTTGATGTTTTACTGCATGACGAAGCGCGAAGCCCAGTGAGGCAATGGTTTTACCTCCTCCTGTTGGAACTGTCAGCCGGAAAAGCCCTTTTTCTTTTTCTCCTACTTCCAAACAATGCTGCAGGATTTCTGTTCTTCTTCCACATATGGTATCCAAATCTTTATTCTTCAACCAGTCAGATACATAGTCTTCCAGCTTTTTTAATAAAATCTCCAGACTTTCCCCCTGGTCTCTTACTATGTTTCCATGGCTCATAAATGCTTCCGTATCCAAATAGTCCGCATCTACCAGACAGGAGTACAACATCCTGATAAACACACTCAAAGAAAAATCTATGCTCTTTACTTTTTTAGGATCAAATGGCTCTGTTACTATTTTCGGTATTTCAATTTCCTGTTTGTAAGCATGATAATCCAGTATTTTTTTCTTTTTCCTTCCCATCAAGGTAGAATCACCACTGTGATCGGGAACCCCTGTATCCGGCAGTCCTGCATGATGGCCGGCAATACAATAGCCAAGAAATCCGTACATTCCTCCTTTTTCCATACAAACCTGTGCTCCGGCGGTAGAGTGGTCTACCATCTGTTTTCCATTTTCTCGAATTTTTTTCTGGAATTCCGGAGAGTATTTTCCTATGTCGTGCAGCATTCCGCTACAATATCCCCAGTCTCCTTTTCCAAATTTTTCTGCAAACGCCTTCGCTAATTCAGCTGTTCCATTTAAATGTTCCTTTATCAATTGCTTTCTTTGATCTTTTAAGTGTGCAATATACTCCATTTCAATCCCCCATAGTGATGGACTTGTATCATCCCTTTATTGTATATTTTTCCATTCCATCGAACTGATTCCATCATCCTGCCAATGAAAAAGAGCCTGTAATTTCCTCCAGCTTCTGTTCTGCTCTTTCAGGCATGCCAACATACCCTCCAATTTCAACAAGCAGCGAGCCGTTTTCTAATGGAATTACATAAAAAGTCTGAATCTGGTTCACTCCATTTCTCTCCTGTTCCAAATAAACGCATTTCGTTTCTATACCTTTGGCGCCAAAATAGGTGTCCTGCGCTTTTAATCCATCAATTCCGGACTGGAGAACAAGTCCGTCTGCAAGTACATCCGCCCCCATATCAGAATACCCCTGAATGGAAATATAAACTGGTGCTGCAAGCGTCTCATTTGTCTGATAGGAAAAGTTATCGCCTTCTCCGGTATCGTCCAGTACAAACACCGTGGGGTCGTACATACAGGAATATCCCAGAGAGCTTTCATATAGAATACTTCCTGCTTCTTCTGATGGATAAGATGGCATATTCTCTTCTGAAACAGCTTCCGTGTCTGTATCAGCAACATACTCCGTCCCCGTCGTCAAATCCTCTCTCCGTGATTCCTTTGGTAATGTTTCATCCTTCTGTCCCTCCCCTGCAGAACATCCGGCAAAAACAGCTGCACAAATGATGATTCCCATAACCAGTCCTCTGTTTCCTCTCATTCTGTACCCTCCATTCTTTTTCTCTGACTGCCACAATCCCCATATATGGCTTAGCGTCCTTGCGTTGTCACTCCTTTATTTATAAGATATCCTACCCTCAGGGCTTTGTCAATAATTGACTATTTTCAGCTATATTCATCACAAAGATATCTTATTCCAGTTCTATTTCTTTTTTTGGAAAAAGCTTCGGTAATCAATAACCAGCAGGGGGACAAATCTGTCCCCCTGTCCTGTTAGAAACCGGTTAATCTGAAAAACATAAGCTCATCGGCTGACTCATCTGCTCTTTCCTGTGTTACCAGAATTAATATGGACCCATCATCCAAAAGCTGCATATCCTCCAGCCACGGGTAATCGGTACCAAATATGTCTTTTGCCTTAATAGCGCCAACGTGTACTCCTTCTTTGTTCCAAAACTGTATACATCTCATATTTCCGTCTATTGCTACAAATCCATTTTCTGTTTCCGCCATTCCGGTAATGTACCCCAAATTATCCGGTTCGCTGATTTCTGTTCCTCCTAATTCCAAAAGCTGATTTCCGTCATAATCATATACTATAATTTTTGTATTGCTGTCTTCTGTTGCAAGCTTTCCTGCTACCAGAATATGCTGGCTGGAAATTTCCACATTATCTAACATGGAAAATGGTCCCTGTCGTGCAGCGTCATCATTTAACCCTGTTAAAATCCACGGAATGGATGTGAGAGTTCCATCTTGATTTGTTATTTTCTGAGTATCGCTGTTCACCCAGAAGCTGATCCCCCATTCACCGGACGGATGCATAGACAGATCGCCTGTGACTGTTGTCTGGAGCGCCTGTTTTCCCTCTTTCACTCCAATCACTTCAAAAATCCCCTGGGAAAGGTAGAGCATTCCTCCTTCGTCTGATGATATGTATTCATATTCATCTTCCAGATCCATGGTGGAAACAAATTTAAGTCCATTTTCTGTATACTCGTAAGTATCCAGTTTATCTTCTATCAAATGAAATACCTGATTTCCCTGTTTATAAAATTTGTGATCCATAATCTTCATAATTCCCTGGGGGGACTTCAAACGGAATATATTCCGGATTGATCGTATATGTACCTACCATCTGCTCCTTCAATACCGGTTGGAAAACCTCACCTTCCCATGGCCATGGCGAATCCTTCTTCCCTTCGTCTTTTAATTTCAAAACCATTCCTTCCAGTAACTCTCTCACTTTCTCATCTTCCTGTCCGCTATTGATACGAACCGTATAAGAAATGCCAGACGGTTCATGGCGATACAGATAAAAATAGCTTCCTGAATCATTTTGGGGAATAATCGTAAACTCTTCATTTCCTATGACGGACTTTTCCATATTTCCCTCTGCAAAATCCCTTAATTCCACCCCATATGCATCCAGACTTTTCCGATAGCTATAGGCTGTTTCACTTTCCCCAGATATCAGTACTTCATACGTAGAATCGTCCCGCGTTTCCCCGTCAAAAAACAGTACGTTGGCATAATCCTCTTCATTATAAATATTTTCTTCATCGTACTTCCAGGTTTCCGGGTAATACACTTGAAAAAGCTCCAAATCTACTTGCTTACGATTTTGAAATTTTTCTTCCACAGGTTCTTCTTTCGTCTCTGCAACCGCCTGCTTCTGTCCAAAAGGAAGCAGCAACAATGTACAGGCCATCATAGATACCACATACCATTTTTTATTCTTCATGGAATCGATCCTCCTCTCTGTTTCCTTATTCCTTTATATCTTTATTTAGATTCCGTACTGTTTTTTATACAATGGAAGGTATAATAATCTTCTTCATCACTATAGTCCACATCCAAAGTCCCATCCTCATTGATTGTCACTGAAAGAGATGGTTCTTCGGTATCAATGGTACAGTAACCTAAGGCTACAGACCATGGAAATGTACCTATATCCTGTCCTTTGTAGAAAACCTCCACACTTCGATCATTTTTGAAATTAAGCCGTAATGCATCATAAATATCCTCAACCCCTTCCATAGAGGTCTTGGGACCATCTCCCAGAAGTTCTTCCACACTCTCAGACATCCATTCTCCTAATACGGCACGTTCTTCATCTGTGAGATACAATTCCGGATTCATGGCATCTGTTCCCTCTTTTGTAAAAATGATTTTTGCTCCCATCCCCAGCATATTGTCAAAAGAAATTGTATTTTCGCCAAGAACTCCAACCATATCTTCTCCTTCAATGGTTAATGTAAATTCTTTTTCCTCCACTGACCATTTTCCGCTCCCTGTCTCTTCTCCAATTGAAACACTTGCTTTTCCACCGCTTTTTGCCTCAAATTCAAATGCGCCGCCTAAGCAATCTTCCACTCCAATGGACATTCCCATCATTTGCGCCGCAACAGCCACCCATTTCCCTTCGTATGGACTTTTTTCTGAACTTCCTCCACATCCTGCCGTAAACAGTAAGCTCACCAGACAAAGGAGAACAATAACCATAATACTATTTTTTCTTTTCATATTTTTTTCCTTTCTACAGCGTTATTTTTTTTCTGGGAAAAAGGCACCAGCAATTCTGCAACTTTACTTATTGGCATCGTCTGTAAAATAAGCTTTCCCGGTCCCCTAACAACTGTATTAAAAACACCCTCTCCTCCAAGGAGCATGTTTTTTGCTCCTTTTACAGCCTCCACATCCATGGTACAGCTTTCTTCCATCGCCGCAAGATAGCCAGTACTCACAAGAAGCTTCTGCCCGGCATTCAGATTATATTCCATCGCACTGCCGTCAATTTCAATAAATGCGGTTCCATTTCCGCTTAATTTCTGCATGACAAAACCTTCTCCCCCAAACATTCCCTTACCCAGTTTTTTCTGAAAATGCATAGATAATTCCACGCTTTCCTCGGAAGCCAGAAATGCACTCTTTTGTACAATCATAGATTTTCCCGGCCGGATATCCAACGCTTTGATCTCTCCTGGAAAGCTAGATGCAAATGCAACCATGCCATCCGTTTCTTCTGCCGTAAATCTGTTCTGAAACATGGACTCCCCAGATACAAGCCTGCCAAATATTTTCTTTACACCGCCCCTGGAAACTGTCTCCATTTTCATATTCGGACTCATCCAGCTCATACTTCCGCTTTCTGTGATCATGGATTCTCCAGTTGCTAATTCACATACTACAACAGGTAAATTTCCTCCTAAAATGTCGTATTTTTTCATTGGCAATTCCTCTCTTTCCTGATTTTATTTTTTTAACCTGCCAGTTTCATGTCTTCTCTGAAAAGCTCCCGCTAACCTCCTCTCAATTTTTTTATGTAATGTAACCTTACCGTACCATATACAAAACTCCCATTCTATGGAACCTGGTATACTTTTTCCCGCAAAAAGCCAAAAGTAGACCTGGTATACCATGCAAAAAGCACAAAAGATACATAGATCTTTTGTGCTTTTTGCATAATTCCCTATTTATTTGTCATCGTTTCTTTCCAACCGTTCCAGACAGCCACATCTGCGGAAAAGATCAATATACATCATCAATTCATCGTTTGATGAGATTCCTAATTTGCGGTAAATATTTCCATTGTGTTTTTTATGGTACTCATGCTGACACAGGCGATTTCCGGAATCTGTGCAAGCTCATATCCATCTATGTAATAATGAAAGATATTATACTCAGCCCTTGTTAATTCTTTTATATTTTCTGCAAATTGTTTTAATAACTCTTCAATCTGCGGTGGAAGGTCACTTACAGAAATCGCTTTATCCTTTTCACTGATATATCGATACAAGGGATGCCAGTTTTCTAATTCTATCCCTTCCTGTACTTCCTGGAAGCTTTTTAATATGGGACGAACAAAGCGTCTCGACAAGTACATGGCAAACAGATACATCAGCAAGATAAAAGAAGCAACCCCTATCATAATATAGAGACGGTTTCTCAAAATACGCTGATCACATTCTTCTTCAGGTATCAGCACTGTTGTCACCCAATGGTCCGTTCCCTGCATCTGAAATTCTATAGGTTTACTGATTCCATAGTAATCTTCCTTTTGACCATGATAAACACAATATCCCTTTTTATCTTCAACCAGAAGCTTCTCTGTTTCATCCAGCCAGGTTCCTTCTGTATTTCCAACCATTCCTTTACTTACGCTTAAATAATTCTCTTCCATAGGCGCAATCAGAGAAATCACCGCTCCATAAGTACTTTCTTTGGACGGGTATTCCAGTTTAAAATGCACATGATTCAGCTCCACTCCACAGACTCCGTAAAATTCATCGTTTCTCCCCAGAATCGGTACTGCAAGAATCATGACATCTTCCCATGTATCAGGCAATTTCATCCGGTAAGACCAAAAATAATCTCCCTTTGAAATTGTTTCTTTTTTACTGTAGTTATCCCATCCAGGTAACACTTCTGTGTTAAATTCCATATCCCATCGGTTATGAAGTTCTAATCCGTATGCTCTCGCTATTTCAGGACTTCCTCGGAACAGAATGGTTTCCGGATTCAAAACCACATTACTGCTTACATTGATCAGTCGGAGATACACGCCACTCCGGGAATGATCTGCATTTGGTATCTCTGTGTTTACTGTAGCATCCAGTGCCGCAAAGACCCCACTGCTTCGCCCCATGCGAATCGTTGTATTGATTTCTGTGTATAAAATATCCTGTACTTCCAGTAAAGGCTCTGACTGATTATTCAGGTCTGAAAGAGATTGTTTTTCTCTTTCCAGATAATCGTCTATTTCTTTTCCCAATCTTTTCGACATCTGGAGCGCATAGCCGGTATATTCTTCAAGCTCTTCTTCTGCTTCTTCCGAGGATTGGTATAATTGCTGCTCCAATAATCTGGTAATTTTTTCCTCTGTTCCTCCCAATCCGCCAATTGCAATCAGAAGAATGACCGCTACCCCAAGTCCGGATAGAATCAATGAAATTAAATAGAGCATCATTTTCCACTGTAAAGATATCTTTCTCTCAGAGAAAAGCTTAATAAACCTTTTTGCTTCTCTTATTGTACGCTTCATCCACTTTGTCCTCTGCCTATTTTTCCATAGCTTTTTTCAGATTATTCAATGCTTCAGCCATCAGGATATCCTCTTTGTTTTCTCCGGTGAGCCATTCTTTATTTTTTTGACGAAGAACACTTCTTACATTCTCTTCAAAAGATGTTTCTAAGTCCAAATAGGTATCCAGCTGTGGCGGCGTATAAAACTCATAAGAATTCTGGGTTTTTATAAACGCTTCATACAGACTTTTATATTTTGGGTCCTTCAGTTCCCCCAAAGTTTTTGGAAGAATCTCAAATGCCTCTTCCATTACTGGCATATAGCCGACCTGTGTTACAAAACGTACATTATTCTCTGGTTCCGTCAGCCATTTTAAGAAGACTGCTGCCGCCTGTTCTTTCTGCGGCGTGGATTTGACTGTACAAAAACCAGCGCCCCTCTGCATCACCATCTTATTTCCATTTTTAAAATAAGGAACCGGTTTGGCAATCACCTCAATATTCTCGGAGCGATTGTCTTCATATGTTACAATGTCTTCATAATAAAGAACACTTGCAGAGGACGCTACGCTGACCACTGCATTTCCCGTTCTAAGCGGTTCTGTTGCATAACCTTCGTTCAGCCAGACGCCACCCTGTATCGCAGCCTTCGCATATGGTTTCCATGCCTCTTCAAATTTTTTCCCGAAGGCAAGTCCTTCATTTTTAAAGAAGGATTCCCCCATGGATTCTGTCCCAACCTGAAAATAATTAAAATGATAATCATGGACAAAAAATGTTTTCCCGTCTCCTTCTATTTCCGGGGTCTGCTCATCTGTCCACTTATTATACTCTGAGGCAAGCTCAAACAATCCTTCCCACGTGTTCAGCTGCTCCATATCTGCACCTGTCTCGTGAGAAAATCGGTCAAACAATGTTTTGTCAATAAACATAATTTCTGTTGATTTCGCAAGAGGAAAGGAAACCAGTCTTCCGTCGATGGTTCCTTCCTCCAAAAACGATGGAATATAGGCGGATAATTCTTCTTCCGAGAAATACTCCCTGTAATCCACCAGAATATCAGAATCCGGCATGGCCAATATGGTCTTCGGATAGGAAATAAACATATCCGGCAGTTCCGATGCCCCTGGCTCATCATTGGCAGCCCTCAAAACAGCATCATGAATGTTATTGGTATTGGAAACCACCGTCACCTGTAATTTTATTCCTTTTTCTTCACCCACTGTGCGATTAAATTCATCGATCATATCATTCAACGGCGAATCTGTCTGACCGCCATAAACATGCCATATCGTCAAAGTAACCGGCTTCTTCTGCTTTTCTTTTATTCCGCAGGCAGAAATCATTCCAGTTAAGACACAAACAACGATACCTGCAATTGCCACTCTTTTTTTCCAAAACCTTCTCATCCCCCCCAGAACATCTTTCAACTATACTAGTATTATAAATGAAAGCTGCCTGATGTACAAGAACTCTGTAGCAAGTTCCATTCAACAGGAAAGCCCGGTATAATTTCTTCTTTCATCAGGCAGACCACATATTTGCCTGCATAATTTTCCCAGAGAGCATTCTGATAATGTTCCTGTTCTTTTTGCTGGTACGTGATACTCAGGCCCCGATGCTCCAATGCGCTTTGCTGCTGGCGCAGTATTTCCATTTGCTGCTGACAGATATCCTGATGCGCCGGTATTCCCATTTGCTCCATATCCCGAATCTGTTTAAGAGGAAGCCCCAGGCTTTTATAAAATAAAATATCCGAAATGGTCATCAAATCCGATACTGTATAGGTTCGATACTGATTCTCCGGATTTTTCTCAGGAATTAAAACTCCGGACTCTTCCCAAAATCTTAGAGTAGACGCCGGAATGTTAAAAAACTTTGAAATTTCACCAATTTGAAATACGCAGTCCATTGTATCCTCCTGTCTCCTTTTTCTTTGGATTCTATCAAATTCCCTCTTGACCTTCAAGCAGCTTGAAGGTTTATTCTATAAAAAAAGGAGGTTTGCCATGAAAAATCAAATTATCTTTTCATCTGAAAAAGAGGTACGTTTTGGAAAGGTTTTACGTTTTATCCTTCCAACCTATCTAACGTCCCTGTTCAATACTCTGTATACCATTGTCGATGGAATTTTTGTTTCTCAATATGTGGGGACAAATGCGCTGGCTGCAATCAATATCGTTTACCCCATTGTTAATATTCTCACAGGAATTGCTCTGGTATTCGCCGCAGGAGGAAGCGCCATGGCGGCAATTTCAATAGGAGCCGGACTGGCAACCATACTTGGTTTGGTGCTCTCCTTCCTCCTGGGAATTCTTTATTTTCTGCGATATAAAAAGCATTTGTATCCTGTCTGGAACAACCTGCATTGGAAAACCGGTCTGAAATGTGCAGTCAATGGCTCTTCTGAATTTATTTGTTATCGGGCACACTATAACAAACTGATCTTCCACTTTTCAGGCAAAATAAA
>SAMEA3387494__coassemble_2238_pt1 | contig 20698 bp, 18 predicted proteins | sample SAMEA3387494__metabat2_low_PE_043 | metagenome-assembled genome bin SAMEA3387494 (sample SAMEA3387494) | Felis catus | biome: Faeces | place: United Kingdom | collected 2012
TGCGGGGGGAGAGCTCACAGTTGCGAAGGCCGCACTCCCCTCGCGCTCCCCTGTTAGCCACGCAAAAGACCTACAATAAAACAAATAAGGCAGCGTTTCCTTGTTAGGTTACTCTGCCTTGTTTTATTACATTTCAACTTTTAACAACTCCATCTTATCAGTTAACTTCTTTGATGAAACCTCTTACGAAACAGTTTTTCCACCTGCTCTCATAATTCTATCAAGCACAAAATTATCAATCAATTCCGAAACTCTTATCTTGACTATACTCCTGACATTTTAAATATAGTAATCAAGAAGGAAATAGTGTAATCATTGGACAATTTAGTGATACCGTTTTGAAGATATTCCCAAAAAGTCGTCCAATTTCTCCTTTCATTCTGTCTATAAAATTCTCTTTTTCATACTCCAGGCGGTTTGCGTGCCCAAGAAGGGGGAGCACGAGGGGGAACTTCGGGCTTCGCAACTGTGAGATGTTCCCCCTCGTAATATATGTTCCCCCTCGTAACCTTCCTTTTAAAACAGCTCTTTCATCGCCGGATACAGTTTCTTAAACTTCTGATATCTTTCCTCATATTTTGCAACCAGTTCTTCTTCTGGTTCTACGGTTTCTACCACATGTACAAATTCTTTTGCAATGGTTTCCACATCCGGATATGCGCCGCAGCCTACGGCTGCCAGCATAGCGCCGCCCATGGACGGGCCTTCTTCATTTTCCAGAACATCCACCTTCAGATTCATCACATTGGCAATGATTTTTTTCCATAACGGGCTCTTAGCGCCGCCACCGCAGATTTTTGTGCGCTCAATCGGAATGCCAAGACTTCTTGCTACCTCAAGAGAGTCACGCAGGCCAAAAGCCACACCTTCCAGAACTGCCTGGGTCATATCTGCTCTTGTAGTATCCATGGACATACCGAAGAACACACCTCTTGCGTCTGGATTGTTGTGGGGAGATCTTTCTCCCATAAGATATGGAAGGAAAAATACCGGATTTTCTCCCAGTTTCTCAATACCAGCCTGCTCCGCTGCAAAATCTTTGGTTCCCAGAATTTCCTCTGCCCACCATTTGTTACAGGATGCAGCGCTTAACATACATCCCATGAGATGATAGCTGCCATCTGCATGGTCAAAGGAATGAAGCGCATTGTTTTCATCCACGCCAAATGCTTTGCTGGAGATAAAAATGGTTCCGGAGGTTCCAAGAGAAATATTGCACTGTCCGTCTCCTACGGTTCCAGTTCCAACTGCTGCCGCTGCATTGTCTCCTGCTCCTGCAACTACCTTTACAGAAGTAGAAAGTCCTAATTCCTCTGCAATTTCCGGTTTCAGTGTTCCTACCACCTGCCAGCTCTCATACAGCTTCGGAAGCTGTGCTTCTTTGATGCCACAGATTTCCAGCATTTCTTTTGACCAGCAACGATTCTTCACATCCAGAAGCAACATACCGGAAGCATCAGAAACATCTGTACAGAAAGAACCGGTAAGGCAATAAGCCAGGTAATCCTTAGGAAGCATGATTTTTTCGATTTTTTCAAATTTATCCGGCTCATTCTTCTGCATCCAGAGGATCTTTGGCGCTGTAAATCCTGCAAAAGCAATATTTGCCGTATACGCAGAAAGTTTATCTTTTCCAATTACTGTATTAAGATATTCGGTTTCTTCTCCGGTTCTTCCATCGTTCCAGAGAATTGCAGGACGAATCACCTGATCTTCTGCATCCAGAGTAACCAGACCATGCATCTGACCTCCGAAGCCGATTCCTGCCACCTGAGATTTGTCAATTTCTGCAGTCAGTTCTTTGATTCCCTCCATACTCTGAGCAAACCAGTCCTCTGGATTCTGCTCTGACCATCCTGGATGTGGGAAAAACAAAGGATATTCCTTAGAAACGATTTTTTCAATTTTTCCGGTTTCTTCCATCAGCAGCAATTTCACTGCGGAAGTACCAAGATCCACACCAATATAATACATAGTTTTCTCCTTTTTCTCCGTAAAGGTACATCCCAAGGAATCCCCTGGGATGTACAGTTTCTTTCTTCTTATTCAGTTTTTATGGATTAGCCCCATGGATTTTCTGTTGGATATCTCACGCCTGCCGGCTGGTTGTATCCAATTTCATCCACTGGCACACCGATATATTTGAATACCTCGAACAATGCTTTGCCCCAATGTCCAAAAGCAACAGCTCCATGATGAGGATATCCTCCCTCAATCAGTACATGACGGTAGAATCTTCCCATTTCCGGAATTGCAAAAATACCAATAGAACCAAAGGAACGTGTTGCCACAGGCAGTACTTCACCCTGTGCAATGTATGCGCGGAGTTTGTTGTCTGCAGTGCTCTGAAGACGGAAGAATGTGATATCTCCAGGAACAATGTCGCCTTCCAGAGTACCCTGTGTTACTTCTTCCGGAAGTGTTCTTGCCATGATCATCTGGTATTTCATTTCGCAGAAGGACAGCTTGCTTGCTGCTGTATTTCCACAGTGGAAGCCCATGAAGGTATCTTTCTGAGTATAGTTGTATTTGCCCTGAATATCTTCTGCATACATATCGTTTGGCACTGTGTTGTTGATATCCAGAAGAGTTACTGTATCATCACTTACTACAGTTCCGATAAATTCACTTAATGCTCCGTAAATATCTACTTCACAGGATACCGGGATGCCCTGTGCAGCCAGACGTCCATTTACATAGCATGGAACAAAACCAAACTGTGTCTGGAATGCCGGCCAGCATTTTCCTGCAATTGCCACATATTTACGATATCCCTTATGATCTCTTACCCAGTCTTTTAAGGTGAGCTCATACTGTGCAAGTTTCTCCAGAATCTCCGGTTTCTTATTTCCTGCGCCTAATTCTTCTTCCATCTCTTTTACAATTGCTGGAATTCTTTCGTCTCCTGCATGTTTGTTGAAGGCTTCAAACAGGTCAAGTTCAGAGTTCTCTTCGATTTCCACACCAATATTGTACAGCTGTTTGATCGGCGCGTTACATGCCAGGAAGTTTAACGGACGCGGTCCAAAGCTGATAATCTTCAGATTATTCAGTGCGTCGATTGCTTTTGCAACCGGTACAAAGTCATGAATCATATCTGCACATTCTTCTGCATTTCCCACTGGATATTCTGGAATATATGCTTTTACATTGCGAAGCTGCAGGTTGTAGCTTGCATTAAGCATTCCACAGTATGCGTCGCCTCTGCCCTGTACCAGATTGTTTCCGGCTTCTTCTGCTGCTGCGCAGAACATCTTCGGTCCGTCGAAATGCTTTGCAAGAAGTGTCTCGGAAATTTCCGGTCCAAAGTTTCCAAGGTATACGCAAAGAGCATTACATCCTGCTTTTTTGATATCTTCAAGAGCCTGTACCATATGAATCTCGCTTTCTACGATACATACCGGACATTCATAAATGTCGTCTGCGCCATATTTTTTTGTATAAGCCTCCATCAAGGCTTTTCTTCTGTTTACGGAAAGACTCTCCGGAAAACAGTCTCTGCTCACTGCAACAATACCGATCTTAATTTCTGGTTTATTCATGATTTTTTACTCCTTTTCTTTTTCTCTTATTTTTATTCGATCTCCAGATTTTCTCCTACAAGTCCTACAAAAGCGCCTTCAATTCCAGCTTCCTTATGAGCAATCAGCCATTTATTCTTTGCAGTCATCAGACTTTCTTCTCCGGTCTTTCCTGTCTCAAAGGTCAGCTCTGTGTTGGTTCCTCTTGGAAGAACAACTACACACTGGAATCCGCTATCCTGTACGTGACACGGTGCATAATGCAGAGTGGTCGCATACACTTCGATGGCAGTTCCTGCCGGAACAAGGAATGCTTCGATTTTTTCTGTCTCATAAGTAAAATCATCTGCAATGTCCTGCTGACATCCCAGAAGCAGGACAATATCTGTCACTGCCACATTAATTTCTGAATTACGGTGATATTCCACAGCATTCAGTTTCTTATTATGTCCATTGCAGTATCCAATCTGAATAGGCAGACCCCCGAACGCCTTATCCTGCAATGTTTTTTCAATTTCCAACGCTTCCAGTTCCTCCACGGATGCCACATATACCACATCTTCAGGAACCGGTGTATGTTTCATTTCCTTTAAAAGTGCAGTAAAATCATATCCCTCCAACACTTTTCCATATTTTCGGAAAGAAGCGTCTGCTACATTTTGAATCTTCACCTGAAAAATACCTCCTTTATTTCATTTTACCTGCTCATCTGCATAAAAAAAGCATACCATAAGCTGGTATGCTTTTCGCCTTTTTTCTTGTCTATTCTATGGCACTTTTTTGACATTTATCTGTATCTGCGTCAGCCATAAAATCCCTGAGATTTTATATTTATATGCACAATTACAACAATTTTTCTCCCCGAACCTCACTTGGCAGCCTGTGATATCGTTTTTTAAATTCTTTAGAAAACCCTCTGCTGCCGCAAAATCCGTGATCCAGAGCAATCTGGCTGATGGTTTTGTCCGTATTCATCAACTCCCGATAGGCATAAGCCATGCGGATATCCTGCAAATATGTCTTGAAATTGACCTTCGCATATTTTCGGAACATTCTTGACAAATACTCTGGCGAATAGCCAAACATGGAAGCCACCTGGGTCAGCTTCAGTTCTTCCCGGTAATGCTCCCGCATATATCCGGTGATCTTGGAAAGCGCATCCAGTCTTCTGCTATGAAGCAGTTCCCGTTCCTGTACCTCTGTCTCACGATATCTGGTTACCAGAAGATACATGATTTCATAATAAAGAGAACAGGTACGAAATTCATAGCCCACCTCTTTTTCACTGTAGACCTGATACAATTTCCGAATCCGTTCTGCAAACTGGCGGTCTTTCTCATTGGGTGACATCTCTTTTTCTTTTCTGTTTCTGCAGAAACGGATAAATCTCTGCGCAGTAAAATACCCCTCAAACTGTTTCAGGGGAATCTGAAGAACCACAGTCTTATTCTGCTCTGGAGCGTGAATGGAGTGGATTTCATTGGAGTTGATGATCAGAAATTCACCTGCTTCCAGAGGACATTCTTCTTCGTTGAGAAAAAATGTCAGCTTCCCTTCCAGAACTGTAAAAATCTCCACAGAAGTATGCCAGTGCTTCTCTCTTACATATCCGCCTTTACTTCCCTCAAAAAGAAAAAGCTTAAAGGGCAGTCCCTCATTGGGAATAACCAGTTCATGCTGATATTCCATTCTCTCCACCTCCGCCATTTTCCTGCCTGTCTTTTTCCGTGGGACAGACCCACAGCTAAGGTTTAATGTCTCTGTTCTTTATTTCCATATGTCTCACAAAATCTGCAAGCAAAAGACGGCTCCTCTTCTCCCGCATACAAGTGAGAGATATCGCCAAGACGAAGCCCTCGAAAATAAGCAATTCCCTGCTCTCTTTCCTCTGACACCACCTCACTTACAGATGTTGGCGCCAGCGCCAGGCTGTGCCATAAAACAAAAGGCGACATACTCCACAATCTGGAAAGGAGTACGCATGCAATTCCAAAATGGCAGAACAGTGTGATCGTTTCATCACTTTCCTTTTCTACCCGGTAATGATTCCCCTCCCTTACATAACCATATTTCGCCAAAAGCTTGTCAAACTCTTCTGCTACATGATCATATAACGGGACGAGATCGCTATGCTTTGCTACTTCCGACTCTCTCCACTGTGTTGGATGGCTGTATTCCGGATGCTCCGTCCAATATCCCGGAACCATATCCCAGGCAATACGAGGCTGGAATTTTCCGTCCTTAAATTCCACATCCGGATAAGCTTTCTGCAGAATTTCTGAATCATTGACATCTACATGAACCGGAAATTCCTGGAGCCAATCCATAATTTCTGCTTCCTTTCCCACTGCTTTTAAGGAATATTCTGCAGTATGCATGGCTCTCCCAAGAGGTGACATATAACAATCCCCAAGATTCAGTCTATGCGCCATAGCTGCCAGAAGGCCTGCCTCTCTTTTTCCTTTTTCTGTGAGTGTGTCATTTACATAATCCGGATCTCCATGACGGATCAATCTTATCTTCATAACTCTTCTCCTTTTATCGTTCCCATAGGGCTGTAAATACTATGGTCCTTCCGTCTGCGCAGTTGGCATGAATCCGTCCTTTATGTGTTTCGACGATTGCCCTTGCTATAGAAAGACCGATCCCTGAGCCTCCTGTCTCGGAATTACGGGATGCATCAGTTCTGTAAAAACGCTCAAAAAGAATATCCTGATTTCCTCCAGCAACCATAGCTGTTTCATTAGAAACCACAAGCTCTGCCCGCCTTCCCTTTTTTCGAAAAGAAAACGAAATCCTGCTTTCTGGCAGAGAATATTTTAATGCATTATCTAAAAGCAATGAGACCAGCTGAACCAGCAGAATTTCATTTCCCTTTCCTTCCACCTCTGGCTCTATTGAAAGAAGCAGCACCTTTCCATCCTGTTCTGCAACCTGACAGAAGGGCTCTGCAGCATTAAGCATTACCTGAGAAAGAGGAAGCATACACATTTTCTTTTCCTGCCCACCTTCCTCCATACGACTCAGCGCTACCATCTGCCCCGTAAGCTGTGTCAGTCGTTTTACCTGATTTCGAATGCTGGTCGTCCACTCGTTTTCTCCCTCCATCAGCTCCAATACCTCCGTATTGGCATCAATGATAGTCAGAGGTGTTTTGAGCTCATGGCTGGCATCTGTGATAAATTGCTTCTGCTTCTCATAACTTTCTGCCACTGGCTGAAATACCTTTCTGGATAGAAAAAGTACCAGGAGCAGCACTAAAGACCAACCGGACAAAGCAACAAAAATACTGCTGCAAAGAAGTCCATAAAAATTCTCCAGTTCCCGGGTGCAGTCCACAAAGATCACCATCGGAATCGGTGTATTTTGCTTCCAAAAGCGGTAATTTTTATAAAAACCGACCGTTTTTTTCTTCTGCCACACAGCCGCTCCGTACTCCTTTGCTGTTTCTTCCTGCACCGAAGCAATATTTCCAGTCTGCGCTTCCTGGGGATTTCCCTCCTCGTCCAAAATCACAGAAAAATATCTGGTTTCATAAGGAGCCTCCAAAGACATCTGTCTTCCTCTCTTCCCAAAAACAAAACCCTCTGGTTTTTCCGGAGGTTTTATTTTGTCTTCTTCCTTTTTTTGGTTCTCATCATTCTGTTCCGGATTCCGATCCGGATTCATATGAGGAAATTCTCCGTTATTTTCTGCCAGCATTTGAAGCACCTGATCTGCTCGATTCACCATTCTTCCATATCCGGCAAACAGAATTCCCCCTACAATGCCCAGAAGCACCACCATCATAGAACACATGGATACCAGAATGAATTTTTTTCGCAGTTCCCTGATCATAGCTGTTTCTCCAGGGAATATCCCTGATTTCTGGCTGCCTTAATCTGTACATCTGCCTCAAGAGAAGACAGTTTTTTTCGCAGGTTAGACAAATAAACCCATACTACGCTGCGGTCTGCCTCGCTGTTAAAGCCCCAGACTTTTTCCATAAAGCGGTCTGTGGAAATGGGTTGCCCCGGATTGCTCATAAGGATTTCCATCATCTGATATTCTTTATTGGCAAGACGGAGGGACCCAAAGGGAGAAGAAAGCTCATATCTGGCTCTGTCCAGGGACAGATTTCCAAACTGAAGGTTCGTTCCCAGTGTCTCTGTGCGTCTCCTTGTGATGGATCGCAGCCGCGCCAGCAATTCTCTTGCGGCAAAAGGCTTGGTAAGATAATCGTCGGCTCCGCAGTCCAATCCCAGTACCCGGTCATCCACCTCTGCCTTTGCGGTAAGTATGAGAACCGGAATGGTATTCCCCTGTTCTCTCAAACGGCGAAGCACTGTAAGGGCATCCTCTCCATGATACACGGCATCCACTGAATAGTTATTGTGTTTCAGAATCACAGTCAGAGCATTGGAAAGCTCTTTTTCATCTTCTGCCAGTAAAAGACGCATGGTATCCCTCCTCTGTTTTTCTAAATCAGTATAGCATTCTTTCCCTTTTCCGTAAAGGCAAAGAGACGTTCCTTTATCCGGAATATCTAAGAGCATCAATGGGCTTTTTCCTTGCGGCTTTGTTGGCCGGGTAAAGACCGAATATCACACCATTGAGAAGGGAAAAAAGTACGGAGATCCAGGCAACCCTTCCATCCATTTGAAAACTCATAGAGCCTTCCATCACCATTCCAGCCCCTTTCAGAATCAGAAAAGACAGTACGATTCCTGCAAGACACCCCATCATACTCACCATCAGAGCCTCCAGAAGGAACTGAAGCATGATTCCGCCCCTTCCAGCCCCAATAGCCTTACGGATTCCAATTTCTTTTGTTCTCTCTGTAACAGAAACCATCATGATATTCATGATTCCAATTCCTCCTACCAGAAGGGAAATTGCTGCGATTCCCCCCAGCATCAGTGACATGGTATCATTGACACTTTCCATTGCGCTCATAATTTCTGACTGATTTACAATCGTAAAAGCATCCTCATCCCCGGAAAGGCGTTCCAGAAGAATTTTCTCTACTGCGGCCTCTGCCTGTTCCATGGATTCCTCATCAGAGGAAGACACATAAAACTGCGTAATATCCAACGCCTGATCAGACATTCTGGTAAAGGAAGAGTAAGGGACGTATCCTTCCAAAGTCACAGTTTCTGTCTGAGAATTGTCTTCGGAGGTACTGGTATTTCCTGTCATTCCCTGTCCTGTGGTAAGCGAAGAATTTTCATCAGAAAGAACTCCTACGATCAAGAAGCTTTTTCCATTAAGAGACAGAACTTCTCCCACAGCATCCTCCCGTCCGAAAGACTCCACAGCAGTATCTGCACTGACGATAATCACCAGAGAATTATTTTCCAGATCCGTCTGTTTCAGATTTCTCCCATAAGACAATTCCAGATTCATAATTTCAAAATAACTTCCTGTTGTCCCGGACACACTCATGGTTCCACTGGTATAACCGCTTTTTGCTGTAACGCTTGTTCTTCCATAAGGAGCAGCCGCCTGCAGCGCATCGTCTTTCAGGAGAGTGGAAAATTCCCCGAGACGAATGGGATTTTCCTTGTCATCTGTGATACGTACTGTCAGATAGCTGGAACCCATATCAGAAATCTGTTCCGAAACAGAGGAAGAGGCTCCGTCTGCAATGGACACCAGCACAATCAGCGCCACCACGCCAATGATAATTCCCAGCATGGTCAGAAAGGTACGAAGTTTATTGGCGCAGACAGCGGCCCAGGACATTTTCCATGTCTGCCAGATCATACCGCCACCTCTTCCACAGATCCATCCCGAATTCTGATTTTACGTTCCGCTTCTTCTGCCACACCATTGTCATGGGTAATCAGAACAATGGTATTCCCTGCTTCATGAAGTTCGTGAAACAGACGCATGATCTCTTCCCCTGTTTTTGTGTCCAGGTTTCCTGTGGGTTCATCTGCAAGAAAAAGTGAAGGACAGGTTACCAGTGCTCTTGCAATGGCAACCCTTTGCTGCTGACCGCCGGAAAGCTCTGTGGGACGGTGATGAAGCCGATGGGACAGTTCTACCCGTTCCAGCGCCTCGCGGACTCTTCTTCTGCGCTCAGAAGCCTTTACTCCCTGATAGAGAAGAGGCAGCTCCACATTTTCTTCTGCTGTAAGCTTTGGCAGCAAATTGAAGTTCTGAAAAATAAATCCCAGTTTACGATTTCTTATTTTCGCCAGCTCCCGTTCTGAATACTGTTCAATGGAAATCCCGTCCAGAATATACTCTCCCTCATCTGCCACATCCAGACATCCAATAATGTTCATCATCGTAGACTTTCCGCTTCCAGAGGGACCTATGATGCTGACAAATTCTCCCTCCCGGATTTTCATATTTGCATGATTCAGGGCATATACCTGTTCTTCTCCGATGGTATAGATCTTGGAAACCTCTTTCAGCTCAATCATCTCCATCTTCACCTACCTTTCTGGCGGAGTTCCCATGGAACCACCCATACCGCTATTATTCTGATTTCCTCCAGGACCGCCTCCCATTTCTCTGTTCTGTCTATCTCCAGACATCTCCCCTCCTGGCATTCCTTCCATTTGGGAACTGGTATTCTGGCTGCCGGTTTTCTGGTAATACACCACATCGCCTTCTGAAAGTCCTTCTGTGATCTCCACGTTTTCGCCATCAGACAGACCAGTCACAACCTTTTGCTCTCCGGAAAGTGTCCCATCTTCCTCCTGCTCCGTGTAAACAAAAACTTCCTCTCCCCGTTCCTGAAGCGCGTTAACTGGAATGGTCACCACATTTTCCCGCTCTTCAATCACAATGGTGGCAGAAGCATTCATACCTGCTTTCATCTCTTCCTGCTTTGGAATGGAAATCTCTACGGTGTATTTTGCCACACCTCCGCTTGCTGACGCTGTATTGCCCACCTTTGTTACAGTTCCTTCAAAGGCTTCTTCTATGGCATCAAAGGTCACTTCTGCCTGCTGTCCTTTGGAAACAGAATTGATATCCAGCTCATCCACACTGACAGAAAGAAGCATGGTATCATCTCCGGAAATCGTAAAGGCTGTGGTATCTGTGCTGTACTGGGAAGAAGAGCTGTCCTTTGTATCTGTGTCTTCTGTCTGATCCGAAGATCCGCTCTGTGTTGCAGACGTACCTCCCTGAGAGGCGCCTCCCATGCTTCCGGAAGAAGAACCTGCTCTTCTACACTTCCCCCAAGTTCTGGAAATGTCAGGGTAAAGCTCAGGGAGGTTCCGTCCTCTGACAGGGAAATGCCAGATAAAACACCGGAAGATGTCTGAGAAATGCTATCTGCCGCAAAGGAATATCCTGTTCCAGCCAGTAGGGTTACTCCTGCCTGGTAAGTCACTCCCGGAAGAAAGGCTGCATCTCCTGGATTCCAGGAAATACTTCCCGTATAGCTTCCATCAGACGTAGAGATGGAAGTCTGAGCCGCTTCTCCCTCTTTTGGAGAAACAATTCTCAGCATCTGAGCATTTCCAGATGCAGCGTCTCCAATAGACAGATATAACGTCTGTCTCTCTGTTTCCTCTGTTCCTTCTGTTTCCTGATTTTCTGCTTCCGGCATTGGTTCCATTATTTCCTCAGCGGCAGATGCCGAGCTGGTTCCCAGCTTTAAGAGCTTTACAGAACTTCCACCGGAATTACCGGTATATGAAGAGGAAGCGCTGCTCCGGTAAGACATATTCACTGCCTGTACGGCAATACCTCCCGATGTGGAGGTACTTTGGGCGGTATCCTCTGTGTCTTCCTCAGAAACATAAACATCCTCGATGGTTCCATCCATTGTAGCAGTAATGGTGCCATCCTTTGACAGGGCGAGAAGTTCTGTCAGCGTCTGTGACAAGGCTTCTCTCTGTGCATGAAGCACAGCATATTCCACCGTCTGACTGTCCTCTTCCAGAGTCAGAAGAGTATCTCCACTTTCCACAGCCTGATCCTCTGACACAGAGATGTCCGTAACGCTTCCCATGGTTCCAGTCACCTCCAGCGGCTGGTGGATATACGTTATTCCTGAACCCACTGTTTCTCCTGCTTCATTGGTGATTACTGCCGTATCTCCCATTCCCACACCACTGTCTGTCAGGGTAACTGTACTGGAATGATTCTCCACAGACTCCACCGTTCCTTCTACCTGCGTTCCGCTGGATAACGTCACTGTCACAGTTTCTCCCTGGGAAACCTCCGCCTCTGTCTTCTCCAGATCCACCGCCAGCTTCCCATCAATGGACAGAAGCATCAGCGCACCGTTTTCCAGCATACAGTCTGCAAGAGTTTCCCCTTCTTCTATATAGATTTTTTTCACCCGGCCGCTGACAGATGCCGTAATGGTTTCTTCCTCATCTGCCTCCTGATTTTCTGCAATCTGCGCATCCAGACTGTCTATTTGTTCCTCTACCTCTTCTATTGTGCTCAGCACAGAAACGGAATCAACAGTTGCCAGGACATCGCCTTTGGAAACATGGTCTCCGCTTTCCACTTTGACTTCTGAAATGGTGATTCCAGAAGGGATTTTCAGTGAAACCGGGGTATCTGCTTCCAGATTTCCTGTCCCCACGATGGTATTAGAAAGAGAGCTGACTTCTGCTGTGGCTTTGGATGCCTGATTTTTCTGTTCCGGCGCTTGGAGCTTCTGCTTCGCCTGATACTGCCAGATTGCAGCGCCTGCGCCGCCGGTTACTGCAAGCACAGCCGCTGTACAGATGATTATTTTTTTATGTTTCCTGCTTTTCATTCCTGTCCTCCTGATCTGCTTTCTGATTTTCTCTGTTTTAAACATACCCAGGCTAATCAGTCAAGCAATTATTCTGCAAATGATATTCTTATAATTCTGCCGGTTTCTCCACTTCATAGTCACTCCATGATGTGGTTTTGGATGCAGAAGAAAGATCAGCCTGGTCTTCATAAGACTCTGTTGTAATTGTATAATCACTGGTGCCTTCCACATAAACAGTTCCATCCGTCCCTTTGATTGTCACGGTATTACCCTCTGCATCTGAAATAGTTCCAGCACAATACAGTCCTTTTACGGTACTGTCTCCTGTCACAATCCAACTGGAATCCTGGCTGATAAAAACATTACAGGAGCCATCTCCATCTTCGCTGTCCGTGGTTTCTTCTTTTACGATTGCTCCATTTAAGCAGCTCTTTTCTGTGAGATAAGCATCCAGCTGGCTGATTCCATCCCAGATCAGATCTCCCTTCATTTCCTGCCCAATCGCGGTAAACAGACAGTCTGCGCCATTTGCTCCCTGTTTTCCCCTGCCTCTTTCATTGGTATTTCCAGTGCATTTCAAAAAATATTCACAATCGTCAGGATAAGAGATGTCCACTCCTGACAAAGTGATGGTGCTTTCTGTATTTGTGGTATAGAACATTCCTCCGTTTTTTCCAGTCAGAGTCCCTCCACTCATTTCAAAGGTACTGTTTCCCACTTCTGAATCTCCGGACATACTCTGATAAAGAATCACATTCCAGGTACAGTCATTTCTCTGGTCATCACTCATATTTCCAGTGAGATCACAATCATATAAATGCAGAGAATTCAAGCCTTCAATACAAACAGCCTCTGAACCATTTGCTGTCAGCTGCGCATCATTTATCGCAATATCTGCTGTACAGTAAACAGATGGGGAACCTGTTCCGTTGGAGGTATAGCTTTCTCCATCCACCACCATGGTTCCACCTCCCCGGTCACTTCGGATTACCGCGGAGGATTCTCCCTCTGTGTTTACATCCAGATTCCAGGCATAGACTGTTCCACCCCCTGCTGCATGAATTCCTCCAGAGGTATCCTGCTCTGTGGAAATTGCGGTATCTGCCGCATACACAACACCTGTATCATAGGCAAAAAGTCCTGCGCCGCCTTTTGCATCGGTTGTTACATTTCCACCGCTGACATAACTGGTTCCAGAACTGGTAAGAAGTGCGGCTCCTACTCCGTAAAAGCTGGAAGTATCGCCCCCTGTGCTGTCCTTTGAAGTTCTTTCAATCTCAGGTGTTTTCAGAACCACCTTTGCCTCCCCGGAAACATGAATCGCATTTTCATCAGTTCCTGTGGAGGAGTAAGTCTCTTCCTCTGTTTCTGTATCTTCTGTATACTCAGTTACAGCCTCATATTCTTCAACCTTCTGAGCCTGACCGCCTCCCGGCTGCCTCATGGACTGTTTTTGTATTACCGTATCTTTTGTAATTGCAACGGTCTGCTCCTCACCGTCTTCCTCCTTTCCTTCTGAAATGGTTATGGAATCCTCTTTTACGGAAATTACTTCTCCAAAAATCCTGTTTTCCTGATCTTCTCCTGTTTCTTTTGTTTCTTCTTGTTTTGTATCTGTTTTTGCATCAGCGCTGCAGGAAGAAAGCGGCATCATGCATAATGTCATTCCAAGTAAAATTGCGATTTGTTTTTTCTTCATAATAACTCCCTTCATAATCACTTCTTTTTTCTATCGTTCTTCAGTATAAAAGCCTTACTTAAAATAAACTTAAAAAACTCTGTGAAGATTTTGTGATTCTCAAAATCTCCACAGAGTTTCATTTTCTCTGACGCGCCTATAATACCATTACCAGAGTTCCTGCTGTGATCAGAAGCGCACCAACCGCTGATTTTACAGTAAACTGCTCATGTAAAAAAACAAATGCAAGGATGAGGGTCAGCACCACACTTAATTTATCAATGGGAACTACCTTAGATACTTCTCCAAGCTGCAGCGCTTTGTAATAGCAAAGCCATGAGGCCCCTGTTGCAAGACCGGACAAAATAAGAAATAACCAGTTTTTATGACTGATTCCGGAAATCCCCTTCTGTCCTCCTGTCATAAACACGATCCCCCAGGCCATGATTAACACCACCACAGTCCGAATGGCCGTTGCCAGATTTGAACTGACACCTTCAATTCCTATCTTTGCCAAAATCGAAGTTAATGCTGCAAATACTGCTGATCCCAATGCAAACACAAACCACATACCATCCGCGCTCCCTTCTGCTCTCTCGCTTCTTATTCTTCAATCGTTTCTATCTCCACCTTACGATCTCTGCCCTCTTCCTTCCAGATCATCAGATGAAGCTTATATTCCACTGAATCCTTTGCGTACAAAAACGGTTCTTCTTTTAACAATTCTACCTTTTTTCCCATCTCCTCCAGTTCTTTTTTCCTGTGCCTTGCCTTTTCCAGGAGTTCCTGCGTCTGTTTCCCAAAGGAACGCTCCTGATATACTGCTGTGGTTTCCGCCAGTTTTTTGGTAAGGAGATCCACGATTTTCCCATGTTGAACTGTATGAAGCATAGAAGCAATCTTTCTGGCGATTCCCTTCCATGGGAATTTTCCATACAGGTGAAGCCATCTGATAAGCGCCGGATCCCCTGCCTCCTCTGCCAGTTCCCCCATAACTGCCAATGCCTTTTCTGATACCTGCCACCAGTCACAGGGAGGCACCAGATATGCTTCTGAAACTGCCGGATAACAGCAAAAGTTCAGGGGAGGAAACTCTGCCAGCGCAGACAGGCGTCTTTCCTCTTCTGTACAGAACTCCTCTCCCAGGTACTCCTTCTTATCACGAAGAATGGCAATTCTGTATTCCAGCTGCCGCAAATATTCATATCCCTTTACCCAGAAATGTCCTGTCTTTCCATAGTCAAACAAATGCGTCTCCAATACCAATTCCCGAAAAAACAAGGTGCAGACTTCTTCCCCCTGATGTACGATCAGAAGATACCGCTCCTCTTCCTGCTCCAGATCCGCCGTCAGCTTCCCCTGAAAATCCGGCTGATAAGTTCCTGTGAGACTTGCCCCCTGAAATACAAGAAAGCTTTCCGCGGCATCATTCATCAGATAAACAAGACGGATTTCTCCTGGCATCTCCCTGGGAATCAAAAGCTCAAACTGTCCCTGGGAAACCAGCAGTTCTAATTTTTCCAGTTCTTTTTTAAAGGGAATTTCTCTTTCCGGCATCTTTTGTTTACCGCTCCTTCTCAATTCATTTCCCTGGTAAGATCCTTTACCCATTTATATTTTTTATAATGGATCATCACCCAGGGAATTTTTCCCACCTCGTCCAGGCAGGTACAGGCATACACCACCAGCACCGGCCAGTGGAACACAAAGGTTCCAAGAGCCGCCAGAGGTATGGCAAGCCCCCACATACTCACAGCAAGGCTGTACATATCAAACATAGTATCTCCCCCTGCGGCAAAGATTCCATTGATCACAATGGTATTCACTGCACGGCCAATCATATAAACCGCCATAATGATCATCATCCCCACCAGATATTTCCCTGCCTGAGGGGTCAGCTTTACAAAATGGATCACAACAGGTGTGGCAAGAAGCATAATTCCTGTGGACAGAAGCCCGCAAAGAAAAGCCAGCTTCACCAGTCTGTCTCCATAAATCTTTCCCAGTTTCAGATTTCCAGAGCCCAGTTCATAGCCCACCAGGATTCCGCCTCCGCTGGCAATTCCATTGCAAAGACAGCAGATCAGATCACGGACAACAGAGGCAACGGAATTGGCTGCCGCTGCATTGGTTCCCATGTGCCCCATAAAGGCCGTATAGGAAGCAAAGCCCACTCCCCAGAACAGACTGGCTCCCAGAATTGGAAAGGCGCACTTCCGAAAATCTCTGATCAAAATATGTTCTGCCTTAAAAAAGCGGCTCCAATCCGGACGAAGATATCCTTTTCTCAGAGAACACAGGATACACCACCCAAGTTCTACCACACGGGCTATCAGAGTGGCAAGCGCTGCTCCCTGAACTCCCATAGCCGGAACACCAAACAAACCGAAAATAAACACAGCATTTAAAACAATATTTAAGATTACAGCGCCGGAACTGATCATTGCTGTCTGGGCCGCATGATCGCTGACCTTCATAATCGCCAGATAACACTGGGAAAAACCAGTCAGAAGGTAAGACCAGCCTGCCACACGGAGATACTGGATTCCAATGGAGATCAAAACCTTTTCATTGGTAAAGATCTTCATCAGATATCCGGGAAAGCCTACGCATCCTATAAAAAACAAAATTGAAACCAGCCCGCTGTAACGGATACTGATACAGAAAATATCATTGACTGTTCTTTTGTCTCCTTTTCCCCAATACTGAGCGCCCAGTATTCCAGAAGCAGAGGCAAATGCCATCAGCAGCATATTTTGAATAAACTGAACCTGAGTGGCCAGAGAAACCGCAGCCATGGAGTTCTGATCTGTACTTCCCAGCATAATGGCGTCTGCCGCCGCTACCAGCGCCAGCATAAGACTTTGCAGCGCAATGGGCGCTGTCAGCTGAAACAGCTTTCTTAAAAAAATCTTATCCGAAAATAAACGATCCTTCATGTTTTTTTCAAACCTTCATTCCCTTCTTTCTTATTTTTTTCCACCTGTAATTCTCCATTCCGGTACACAATGTGAACACTTCCATTTTTTACCGGGGCCACACAATCCAGTTCCTGGAAGAATTCCGTATGCGGTTTTACCTCATACGTTTCATAACCGGGAGTCAGAGGCTGTACTCCCAGGAAATATCTTCCAAGGAGATAAATGGGACTTGCGCCCCATGCATGGCACAGGCTCTTTCCAAAAGGATCTCCATACATGCCATACTGCTGGGCTTCATCCTGAGAAGGGTCAAACTCTTCCCAGAAAGTCACAGCTCCACGTTCCAGCATACCGCCCCAGTAGCTCTTCAGACTCTCATATACTTTATCCAGATGACCTGTTTTTCCCCATACATCCAGTTCAAAGAACTTAAAATATGGTGTGGTAATCTGAGTGATCTCCGGATTCAGAAGCACGTGCTCGATGATACTCTGTACCTTTTCTTCCTCCACCAGATCAAAGAGAATCGCAAAAATATTGGCATGGCGTGTCACATGTTGTTTGCCGGACTGAAAACTGTCAATAAAAGCTCCCTTTTCCTCACACCAGAAATATTCCATGACTGCCTTACGCAGCTTCTCGTAATCTCTTTCATATCCGGAAGCATCCTTTCCCAGAAGTCTGGCACAATATGCCATGGTCTGATAACACTTCAGGAGAAGAATCTGTTCTGCACAGACAGCGCCTTCCTTGTCAATGTCAGACCAGTCCACAAATACCCAGTCCTGCTCCCGTCCAAGGATAAATCCATGTTCATCCAGCTGACTCTGGAACAAACGCATCAGACCTTCCATCTTCGGATAGATCATCTCCACAAACGCCCGATCTCCCGTCATCCAGTATTCCTTTTCAATGCTGATGACCCAAAGCAGGGAATAGTCCACGATGGTATTGATATGCTGATGGATCTCCTCGTTTCCCCGAAGGGCCAGAAGGGTTCTTTTGTCAATTTCCTCATCAAAAAACAGATAGGGATTTACGAAGAAGCTCTGATAGGCATCGCCGGACCAGATCCACCGGTCACGCTTAATACCGTCAATAAAAAACAATCCGCTGCAGAGACGGTAGGTTTCTGCAGATACCTCCCAGATCTTATTCAGCATTTCATCTTCACAATGAAAAGATGCCTTTGTCTCAATGGGAACAAAGGTATGTACGGCCTCGCAATCCACCTCTCCCAGAGCACAGTCTGGAATAAAAATATAGCGAAAGGCTCTTCTGCGAAGTTCTGTCTTTTCGGTCACCTGTTCTTGTTTGTAATAACACCAGGTTGTATCCAGCGCCTCTCTGTCAGATTCTCCGTAACATACTGTTCTTTCTTTTTGGGAATCTTTCATATGGAACCGAAGAGTTCCGTTGACCATTCTTCCAAAGTCAAATAATACGCCGTTCCCTTCCTCACGTACTTCTTTTGGAAGGCAGAGTTCTGTCTCGTAGTACACCTGATTGGGATCTTTCTCTTTTTCCTGATATAGAGAAGAAACACCCACTGGATGAATTTCTGTAAAATCATCTGCTGCCCAGGAAGTATCGGAATAGATATCCTCTCCTTCCACGTAAATACAGGGAAGCCCTGTCATATTTCCAATAAAGACTTCTACCTTACATTCTCCCGGCTCGCATTTAATTTCCGTTTCAAAGGGGTATTTCACCTCATTTACCTTCACATGACCCTGTCCATGACCAAACACCTTAAAAGAAGTCTCTTTTTCCAGGTCATAGGTGCGGAAAAACCGCATATTTTTTCTCCAGTCATCCATTTTCCAGTAAGCTGGCCAGCCATAACCACGTTCCTCTCGCTGAAAATTCTGAAGCATTCCATGATAAATTTCAAAATCTCCCGGATACCAGATCCATACTGATTTCTTGTTGTCTTTCATATTCATTTCCTCCCATTTACCAAACATTCAGAATTTATATTTCTGTCTGTTCTTTATTATATAAAACCAGTTCTTTACTGACAAGCATCCCTATGGAAAGTTTACTTTTTTCACAAAACAAAAATGCATCTTGACATTTCCCTGTTTCTTGCTATACTGTATATATAAACATTAGCAGTTAATACACAGTATATACACAGTCAAAAGGAGGGGTTCTATGGAACCATTACTGAAGGTGACAAACCTTACCAAACAACTGGACGCCTTCTCTCTGAAGGATATCAGCTTTTCCCTGGAACCAGGATATATCATGGGAATCATTGGATTAAACGGTTCCGGAAAGACGTCTTTGATCCGCACGATCACGAAGCTTTACCAGGCAGATTCCGGAGAAGTTCTGATAAACGGAGCCTCTGTTTACGAGCAGGAAGCAAAGGCCAAATCTGTTCTTGGCACAGTTCTGGACGAAGACTTCTTCGAGCCGTTCCTCTCTCCGGAAGAAAATGCAGCCCTCTTCGGGGCTTTCTACCCGGACTTTTCTCTGGAAACCTTCCGGGAACTATGCCATCGGTTTGAGATTCCTCTTTCTGAAAAAGTGAAGAATCTCTCTCACGGCATCCGCACCCGTATGCAGTTTGCCTTTGCCGTTTCCCATCAGGCGCAGCTTTACCTTATGGATGAACCAGCTGGCGGACTGGACCCCTATTTCCGAAAAAGCCTGATTGGATGTATGCAGGAACTTGTGGAATCTGGAGAACGAAGCGTAATCTTTTCCACTCATATCACAGAAGATCTGGATCAGGTGGCTGATTACATTCTGATGATCCATGACGGAGAGATGCGCTTCTGCCTGGATAAAGAAGAACTTCTCAGCCAATTCCGTCTATTCCGGGGTACCAGAGAAGAAATACAATCGCTTCCCAAGGACTGGATTGCCGGATATCAGCACGACCAGTATCACAGCGAAGCACTTCTATTCCTCACAGAAGAAAACAAGAAACAGCTCACACAGACTCTCGTGCCGAAACTGGCAGATATTTTATATTATCTGGAAAGGGGGGATTCCCATGAAGAAGCTCATGCTGCGCATCACCCTTGAAAATTTCAAACAGGAACTGCCCCGGATTTTACTTTTTCTGTCCTGGTGGTTTTTGATTGCATTTAGTTTTCCCCCTTCCAGATACTGGATTGCTCTGTATTCCATCCATTGTATCATGAAGCTGCTTCCTCTTCGACTGCCGAAACAAATGTATCTTCTTCCAGTTTCAGAGCAGGAACGCACCCATCTCCTTCTGCGTTCTTTCTGGGGACGGATTTTCTTTTTCAGTGTGTTTATTCTTGTTTTTAACAGACTGATTACTGGATTTTCTTTTTATTATGAAGACAGCTTCTACTGTATTTTGATCCAAACAGGACTTTTACTCTTTTCTGTATGGGCGATCGTTCTCCGTAAAGGGATTTATGGGCTTTCTCTTCCTGAGTCTCTGGAAGAGCCTCATACCAGAATAGAAAGCATGGCAAGCATTTACAATATCTTTCTGTTTTTATGCGAGCAGGCAGTCTTTCTCATTGCCTATACCCTGGATGTCTACGAAAAATATTCAGGCGCATGGCTTCTCTGGATTCCTGTTTTGCTGCTTAACGGCTGGATCATGAAACTTTGCACCCGTCCCATCATACAACGGGGTGTATCCTATGAGGAAATCTACATTAAAAAATAAATAATCCCATAAAACTCGATGCTCCGGTGCTTTTAACAAGCGCCTGAGCGCCAAAAGGAGGAAGATCATGTACATTATTTTAAAAGAAAGCAGCAATCTTCCCATCTATGAACAGATTGTAAAAGCAATCAAAGACGGTCTGGCCAATGGGAGCATTCCCCCAGGGGAAATGCTTCCCTCCATCCGTTCTCTGGCCCGCGATCTGCAGATCAGTGT
>SAMEA3387494__coassemble_2244_pt1 | contig 20575 bp, 16 predicted proteins | sample SAMEA3387494__metabat2_low_PE_043 | metagenome-assembled genome bin SAMEA3387494 (sample SAMEA3387494) | Felis catus | biome: Faeces | place: United Kingdom | collected 2012
GTGATGCGATTAAGGGAATGGATACCCTCTACTTCTCATTTTCAATCTTATTCCTCCGTCCAGATGATCGGGACTTCGTATACACTGATCTCTCCATTTGGCATAAGCAGTTCTATTTCCTGCTTTTTTGCTCCTGGCTTTCCTCGCAGATATAAAACGCAGGAATGGGGAAAAATCATACGCAGTTTTCCGTCTTCTGTCTGGATGTTTTCAAGCGCTATCGCAAAGTCATATTCCACCATCCGTATGATCATCATGGAATCAACTGTACTCTGGCACTCAATGTGATAGATTCTGTTTCCGATAAACAAATGAGAATCTGTAATAATCTCACCGCTTTTGGTTTCATGCTCGTTCCTTTTTTGGATGATCGGAATATCATCTGGATAATTGGTCCCAAATACCTCATTGATCAACGGTATCACTAATTCCGGCATTTTTTCCAGCATCGTCCGAAATACATCATCAAAAATCGTATTGTTACTTACGCTCACGAGGAGTCTCCTTTCTTTTCCTTCTGTATGCTTTTCTTGTGTATATAAAGGATTTCCTCTTGATGTACTTTTTATTGTTTCTTTTGTAAAGAAGAATGGTTATTTTTAGAAGTTCTTTTTATCTTCCGGGCTTAGCTGCGTAACTTTTTCTAAACTCAACCCTGTAACTTCGGATATTTCTTCTGCAGACAATCTTCCATCTTCCAATAACCGCTTTGCGATTTGACACGCCTTCTCTTCTTTTCCTTGCTGAATCAATCGTTCTGATGGTAATTCTAATACACGGCCTCTCACAACTTCGCCTATCCCTTTCTTCGTTATTTCTGTTTCGCGTTAATATAGCTGATTCTACAACACAACGAATCCGCTCATTCAGATCTCAATCCGTTTTTTCTTTCGTGTTATGTAATTCATGGTTTTTCTTTTGTATTCTTCATCTCTGCCCCTCAGGCAAGGATTTTTCTCGTAACTGTGAAGGTCATACACAGTTGCCCTTTCTCTTTTGTAAGTGACTCATAGTTCCTTCACTCACCTTCTTTGCCTTTTGATAGTTCCATTTTACCAGAAAAATCGTCGGTCGCAAACGTAATATATTCTCCCGGCAGAAAAAATCCCCCGCAAGCCTTTCTGCCTACGGGGGATTTGGATAGATTACTTATTTAGTTCCCGGGATAAACACCTTGTTCAGATGCCAGATATCCTGTACATACTCTTCAATGGTTCTGTCAGAGGTAAATTTGCCGCTGCATGCGGTGTTGAGCATTGCCATCTTAGCCCAGCCCTTTTCATCGCGGTAAGCAGCCTCTACGCGCTTCTGAGCCTCTGCATAGGAACGGAAGTCTGCCAGAATAAAATACTGGTCTGCGCGGTCGCAGTTCTTTGTATTTAATAAGGAATCATACAGATCACGGAACAGTTCTGTATCGTTGGAGAAAGTTCCGTTGATGAGCTGCATCAGTACCTGACGGATATCGCCGTCTGTGTTGTAAATCACGTTTGGATCATAGCCGCCATGGTTTTCGTAGTTGATAACCTCATCAGAGCTTAAACCGAAGATAAACGCGTTCTCAGCGCCTACTTCTTCTACGATCTCTACGTTTGCACCGTCCATGGTTCCCAGAGTTACCGCACCGTTTAACATGAATTTCATGTTACCGGTACCAGATGCTTCTTTACTTGCAGTGGAGATCTGTTCAGATACATCTGCTGCTGCAAAGATCATCTCTGCATTGGATACACGGTAGTTTTCGATGAAGACTACTTTCAGTTTTCCTCTCAGGGATGCATCGTTATTTACCACATCTGCCACAGAGTTGATCAGTTTGATGATCTTCTTTGCACGATGGTAACCAGCAGAAGCCTTTGCACCGAAAATAAAGGTTCTTGGATAGAAATCCATCTCCGGATGGGTCTTGATCTGGTTGTACAGATAGATCACGTGAAGGATATTCAGAAGCTGGCGTTTGTACTCATGAAGTCTCTTAACCTGTACATCAAAGATAGAACGTGGATCTACCTCTACTCCGTTGTGCTCCAGGATATATTTTGCCAGACGTACTTTGTTCTGGTACTTGATATTCATGAATTCCTGCTGCGCTTTTTCATCATCTGCGTAGATTGCCAGTTTTTTCAGCTGAGAAAGGTCAGTTACCCAGTCTGCGCCAATGTGATCAGTTACCCAGTTTGCCAGAAGCTGGTTTCCGTGAAGGAGGAAACGTCTCTGTGTGATACCGTTTGTTTTGTTGTTGAATTTCTGCGGCATCATCTCATAGAAGTCTTTCAGTTCCTGATTTTTCAGAATTTCTGTATGAAGTCTTGCCACACCGTTTACAGAGAAACCTGCAACGATAGCAAGGTGTGCCATTTTCACCTGACCATCATAGATAATCGCCATCTTTTTGATCTTGTCATAGTTTCCAGGATATTTTGCCTGTACTTCAATGATGAAACGGCGGTTGATCTCTTCGATGATCTGATAGATACGTGGAAGCAGTCTGGAGAACAGCTCGATGGGCCATTTTTCCAGAGCTTCTGCCATAATGGTATGGTTGGTGTATGCACAGCACTTGGTTGTGATTTCCCATGCCTTATCCCAGCCTAAGCCTTCTTCGTCCAGAAGGATACGCATCAGTTCGGCAACTGCAACAGTCGGATGGGTATCGTTCATCTGGAACACTACTTTTTCATACAGCTTGGTAATATCGCTGTGGTTCTTTTTATATTTTTCGATTGCAGCCTGGATGCTGGCAGATACAAAGAAATACTGCTGTTTCAGACGTAATTCTTTTCCTGCGTAATGGTTATCGTTAGGATAAAGTACCTCTACGATATTCTTAGCCAGGTTTTCCTGCTCTACAGCTTTTTTGTAATCGCCTTTATCAAAGGAATCAAGACCAAAGTCCACAATTGGTTCTGCATCCCAGATACGAAGAGTATTTACGATTTTGTTATTATAGCCAACGATCGGCATATCATAAGGAATGGCCTTTACAGCCTGGTATCCTTCATGGATGAATTTGTTTTCACCCTTTGCCTGGTCGTACTCTACTCTTACATATCCGCCAAAGTGTACTTCCTTGGCATATTCCGGACGGCGAAGTTCAAATGGATAGCCTTCTTTCAGCCAGTTATCCGGAGCTTCGATCTGGAAGCCGTCTTTGATTTTCTGTTTGAACATACCGTAGTGGTAACGGATACCACAGCCGTATGCACAGTAATTCAAAGTTGCAAGAGAATCAAGGAAGCAGGCTGCCAGACGTCCCAGACCGCCGTTTCCAAGGGCCGGATCCGGCTCCTGGTCTTCGATCACGTTTAAGTCCAGTCCCAGCTCTTCCAGAGCTTCTCTTACTTCACCGTATGCGCCAAGATTGATCAGGTTGTTGCCCAGAGCACGTCCCATTAAGAATTCCATGGACATGTAGTAAACAACCTTCGGGTCCTGTTCTTCATAGGCATTCTGAGTTTCCAGCCAGTTATCGATGATTACATCCTTTACGGTGTAGCTCACTGCCTGAAAAATCTGCTCCTGAGTTGCCTCTTCCAGGGTTTTGCGGTAAAGGAATCTTACATTATCCTTTACGCTTTCCTTGAATGCCTCTTTTTTGAACTGCTTATCGATCATATTTTCTCTCCTCCTATAATCTGGATACTCCCATGGTTACCTGCTCTTTGTTGATATTCCATTCTTTCTGATAACCATCTGTCTCTCCAAGAACTACTTTGTCAGCAAGAACCTCTGACTTGATCTCGTCCTCGTGAGCCTTAATAATATCCATGATTTTATCATTATCCTTTGCATAGACACAAATCTTGTCCATGACTTCAAAGCCTGCTTCCTTACGCATGGTCTGCACCTTGCTGATGATCTCGCGGACAAAGCCCTCTTCGATCAGTTCAGGAGTCAGGTTTGTATCAAGAACAACGGATGTCTCTCCCTCAGATTCGGTTACATAACCTTCTGTCTGTGCTGTCTCGATCAATAAGTCTTCTTCCGTTAATTCTACTTTATTTCCATCAATATCCAAAACCAGTACGCCATTTGCTTTCAGCTCAGCCATTGCCTTGCTTCCATCAATGTCTGTAAGAGTCTGACGGATACCGTTTAAGAGTTTGCCGTACTTCGGTCCTACAGTACGAAGCTGCGGTTTAAAGCTGTAGGAAATAAAGGACTCTACTTCGTTCGCAAATTTCACTTCTTTTACATTCAGCTCATCTGCAATGATATCGGTAAAGAAGGAATCCATTTCTTTCTCTGCCTTTACAAACATGGTTCCGATCGGCTGACGGTTCTTGATATTTGCAGTATTACGGCATGCACGTCCCAGAACAACGATTTCCAGAAGTTCTTCCATGTTTGCTTCCAGTTCGCTGTCGATCCATTCTTCTTTTACTTCCGGGAAGTTACAGAGATGGATACTTTCCGGCGCATCCTTATCAATACTTCTTACCAGGTTCTGGTAGATATCTTCTGTCATGAACGGAATCATCGGCGCAGCCACCTTGGCAACTGTGACCAGAGCGGTATAAAGAGTCATATAAGCATTGATCTTATCCTGCTCCATTCCTTTTGCCCAGAAACGTTCACGACTTCTTCTTACGTACCAGTTACTCATCTCATCTACAAATTCCTGCAAAGCTCTTGCGCTTTCCGGGATCTTGTAGTTTGCAAGATTATTGTCTACCGTACGGATCAATGTATTCAGCTTGCTGAGAAGCCATTTGTCCATAACCGGCAGCTTGTCATATTCCAGAGTATATTTGGTCGCATCGAATTCATCAATATTTGCATACAGGACAAAGAATGCGTAGGTATTCCATAAGGTACTCATGAACTTACGCTGTCCTTCCACTACTGCTTTTCCGTGGAAACGGTTTGGCAGCCATGGCGCACTGTTAATATAGAAATACCAGCGGATCGCATCTGCACCGTATTTTTCCAGCGCATCAAAAGGATCAACTGCATTTCCTTTGGATTTACTCATCTTCTGTCCATTCTCATCCTGTACATGGCCAAGAACGATAACGTTCTTATATGGAGCCTTGTTAAAGATCAGAGTGGAAATCGCAAGCAGAGAATAGAACCATCCACGAGTCTGGTCTACCGCCTCGGAGATAAAGTCTGCCGGGAACTGCTGCTCGAATAAATCTTTATTTTCAAATGGATAGTGATGCTGTGCAAACGGCATGGCGCCTGAGTCAAACCAGCAGTCAATCACCTCTGGTACTCTGTGCATCTCTTTTCCACATTTTGGACATTTGATGGTCACTTCATCAATGTATGGACGATGAAGTTCGATATCATCCGGACAGTTGTCGGACATTGCCTTTAATTCTTCTCTGCTTCCGATGGAATGCATATGTCCGCATTCACACTCCCAGATATTTAATGGAGTTCCCCAGTAACGGTTACGGCTGATACCCCAGTCCTGAACGTTTTCCAGCCAGTCGCCGAAACGTCCCTTACCGATGCTCTCTGGAATCCAGTTGATGGTATTGTTATTACGGATCAGGTCATCTTTGACTTCTGTCATTTTGATGAACCAGGATTCTCTTGCATAGTAGATCAGCGGAGTATCGCATCTCCAGCAGTGAGGATAGCTGTGCTCAAATTTCGGAGCGTCGAAGAGCAGTCCTCTGTCTTCCAGATTCTGCAGGATCGGCATATCTGCTTTTTTGCAGAACATACCAGCCCAGTCTGTCTCCTCTGTCATCTCACCTTTTTCATCTACCAGCTGTACAAACGGCAGGTCATAACGACGTCCCACCTGAGCATCGTCCTCACCAAATGCAGGCGCGATATGAACCACACCGGTACCATCGGTAAGAGTAACGTAATCTGCACAGGTTACATAGTGAGATTTTTTATTTACTTTGGCAAAGTTAAATAACGGCTCATATTCTTTGTATTCCAGATCTTTACCTGTGTAAGTTTCCAGAATCTCTGCTTCTTCTCCCAGAACCTTTTCCACAAGGGCCTGTGCCATATAATAAACCTTGTCTTCTTTTACATTTTTTACTTTTACATATGTTTCCACCGGGTTCACACAAAGTGCCACGTTGGAAGGCAGTGTCCACGGTGTGGTGGTCCATGCCAGGAAATATGCATCTTCTCCTACGACCTTGAAGCGAACCACTGCGGAACGTTCTTTGACATCTTTGTAGCCCTGCGCTACCTCATGGCTGGAAAGAGGGGTTCCACATCTTGGGCAGTAAGGAACGATCTTGTAACCTTTATATAAGAGGTTCTTTTCCCAGATCTGTTTCAGCGCCCACCATTCAGATTCAATATAGTCGTTGTGATAAGTAACATAGGGATCATCCATATCAGCCCAGAAACCAACGGTGCCGGAGAAATCCTCCCACATTCCTTTGTATTTCCAGACGCTTTCTTTACAATGCTTGATAAATGGCTCCAGACCGTATTCCTCAATCTGCTCCTTGCCGTCTAAACCAAGCATTTTTTCTACTTCCAGTTCTACCGGAAGACCGTGGGTATCCCAGCCGGCTTTACGGGGAACCATATAGCCTTTCATCGTACGATATCTTGGAATCATATCTTTGATAACACGGGTAAGCACATGACCAATGTGAGGTTTTCCGTTTGCAGTTGGCGGTCCGTCATAGAAGGTATAAGTTTCACCTTCCTTGCGGTTCTCCATACTTTTTTCAAAGATATGGTTTTCTTTCCAGAACTCTTCGACTTTTTTTTCACGGTCTACAAAATTTAAGTTTGTGTCTACTTTCTGGTACACAATCATTACCTCCTCTTTTTTTGTAAAAAAGTAATAAAAAAACTTCCGTCCGTAAAAGGACGAAAGTATCTTACCATCGCTAACCACCTGTTACATCATACGGGCACTTCTGTGCCGATACAAGTTCCCGGTAACGGTGGAAAACCGTCTTCTCTTATCTGTATTCCTGCTGCCGTCTGGGACCTCTGGAATACCTTTCAGAAAAGAAACTCCGGAGTGATTTTCCGCTGACCTTACTTGCACCGGGCTTTCACCATCCCCGGCTCGCTTTGGCGTTCACAGACAGCCTACTCTCTCCATCAAAGCATTTCAGGTATTCTTTTTATTTACAGCGGGACAAAATCCTTTCCTGATTTTGACCCTTGTACCACATTATAGAATGGCTAAATTCCATATGTCAAGCCTTTTATGCCAATTCTCCCCTGTTTCGTTACGATTTCACAGGTTTAGAGTGGCTTTCGGAAAAAATTGGTGCTATAATAGATGAGATTATGGAAAAAATAAGTAACACCGTTTATTCAGTTATACAAGATAAAGAGGTATCATTTATGGTAAGAAAAAAACATAAGCTGCTTTTATTAACCATGGGAACTCTGCTCTCTTCCAGCCTTCTGTTCTCTCAGCCGGCCACCCTTTACGCCGCCCAGGACGGGAGCAGCGCAGAAACCATAACTCCCACTCCAGATCCTCATACCCAGGCTTACTATCAGGCTGCGGACACGGATTCTATTGAGGGATGGCCCCAGGGACCTCAGATTGAGGCGGAAGCAGCTGTCCTTATGGATGTCTATACAGAATCCATTCTTTACTCCAAAAATGCAGACGAGAAGCTATATCCGGCCAGTATCACCAAGATCATGACTACTCTTCTGGGATGTGAAAATCTGGCCCTTGGCCACAAAATGACCGTTTCTGAAGCCGCAGCTTACAGCATAAGCCCCGGAGACTCCTGCATTTACGCAGCTCCCGGAGAAACCTTTACCGTGGGCCAGGCGCTCATGGCGGTTATGCTGGAATCAGCCAACGAAATGTCCGTAGCCATTGCAGAAGAAACCAGCGGTTCTGTAAAAAAATTCACCGAGTTAATGAATCAGCGGGCCAAGCAGCTAGGCTGTAAAAATACACATTTTAACAACCCCAACGGACTGCCAGATGAAACCCACTACACCACTGCCAACGATATGGCTAAGATCTCCAAGGCAGCCTGGTTCAATCCCCGGTTCCGTAAATTTGCCACTAAGCTTTACTACGAGCTGCCTCCCACAAATATGTTTAACGAGACTCGTTATTTTCTCAACCACCACGGTATGATGGAAGGAAGGGACCATGCTTACGAAGGTGTCTTAGGCGGTAAGACTGGTTATACGGAAGCTGCGGGCAATACCCTGGTCACCTTTGCCAAGCGAGGAGATACCATTCTTCTGGCTGTGGTCTTAAAATCAGTCAACGGCGCTTATGCAGATACTGCCGCTCTTCTTGATTATGGTTTTTCCAACTTTGAGAAGGTTGACTTAAACCTGGAAAAAGAACCGGTTCCGGTAAAGGTTCTTCCCTGCGAACAGTATCTCCTGAAAAATAACGGCAACACCTTTCCCTTCTACTATATGCGGCGTGTTTATGTCACCGTTCCCACCGGAACCGACGTCAGTACCCTCGCTCGCAAACAGGCAGTCCTGTCCAATGCCGTGGGACCTCTTCGTATGAAGAGTAAGTATTATTACAACGATCACATGGTAGGCTGGGGTATGCAATATGAAAAGGAGATCTTATCAGACCTCCTTCTCCAATCTTCTTTTTAATTGTTTTTTACGGCGGAGGGCTTCCCGTTTCTGACGGATTTCCTCCGCCTCTTCCATATCTGCCACCTTTAACGTCTTAATGGCATAATACATATCCTCATCCGTTTTTCTGATGCGGATCTTCCCTCTCACATATCCATGCTCCTGGCACTGGGAAAGGCTGTAATACAGCTTGGAATTATTTACAAACCAACGAATCTTTCGTTTGGCAGCCTGTCCGCACTTCGGACACCTGGTACTGGTCACTTCCCGGTCCTTCATAATCCGCTCCCGACTGGAAAACTCCCTGGATACATACTTATTATATGTTGGATAAGAAATATAAATCTCATCTCTTTTTTTCTTAGGATTCTGATATACATCCAGAGAAGAATTGGGGAAAATCTCTTCCCCGGGAAGCCGCTTCAGAATCTCCGCTGTGTAATAGGCATCTGCCAGGGCTCTGTGAAAATCCAGTTTCTTCTCAATTTTCATCTGGGTAATGGCATATTCCAGGGCTCTGCGGCTCTTACGATCCTCATAGCAGATACTATACAGCTTCTGCACATCATAATAAGTCACCGGTCCCGGTAAAAGATTCAGGATATCGTAATACTTCATATTGCGCTGCAGCTCTGTCACATCCTGATTTCCCCAGGAAAAAAAGAACCAGTCTTCTCCGCACCATTCCAGAAATTCTGCCACTGCCTCAGGAAAAGGCGTACCTTTGATCAAATCCCGGTAATTTACATGGATCACTTCATGAATGCTGTCATGAATCCAATTATAAACCTGGGGTTTGATCAGGCGGTGGAAGGAATCTATGGTTTCCATCTTTTCATTGAGCTTCACTGCTCCGATTTCAATGATCTCAAAAGGGAGTTTCTGATTTGAATACTTCTTCCCGCCGGGACTCTGATTCCACTCCAGATCAAAGACAATATAATTCATGCTTCTGTCCTTTTATTTTTTGCCCGGTCCACTTCCGCTCCCAGCTGAAAGATTCCTGTAATCAGCTGCTCCTGGAACTTCTTCTTGTCTGCTCCGGTAAGAACCAGACAGTGCATTTCCTCTGGATCCTTGTCCCACCACCGCATATCGCAGATGGTTCTTCCAAGAGACTCTCCTTCTGAACAGTCCACATCCAGAATAGCTTTTTCCCGTTTAAACATCTCCGGGTATAACAGATACATAAAGGGAACTGCATCGTGAACACTTACCATTCCTCTGTATTTACAGTTTGTATTTTCCAGAGTATATCCTGTCATATCACCGCAGGCCTTCGCAATGGCATCCTCTGACTGACAAAGTTTCATAATCTGCGTACTGCTTAAACCACAGTCCACAGTTACATCCAGGCCGCACATCACCAGAGGAATTCCGGAACGAAATACGATTCTGGCTGCCTCCGGGTCCACATAAATATTAAATTCTGCGGAAGGAGTCACATTGCCGCCGCAGGCTGCTCCACCCATGAAGACAATTTCCTGAATCTTCTCCTTTACTTCCGGATAAAAACGAAGAAGTACCCCAAGGTTTGTCATAGGTCCCAAAGCTACAATCGTCAGCTTCTCATTCTCTGGAAGTTCCATCAGTGTCTTCCGCATAAAAGTCACTGCATGCATTGCTTCTGCATGACGTCCGCTTCTTGGAAGAACACAGTATCCAAGTCCTGTTTCTCCGTGGAATTTTTCTGCAAAAACAGCTTCCCGGACCATAGGACCGTTCATTCCCTGATATACCGGTACTTCAAGTCCATAGAATCCTGTCAGATTCAGCGCATTCTGTGTTACCACATCAATGCCCAGATTTCCGGATACCGTGGTAATTCCCAAAATTTCAAACGCTTCCTGATGTGCTGTTGCAAAAGCCAATGCGATGGCATCATCCACACCAGGATCGCAATCAATAATAATTTTTCTTTTTGCCATTTCGTCACCTCTTTTATTGTTCTTTCGTGACCGTTCAAAAGGCAGCATCTATTTCTTACAGCAGAGGAGATACGGTCTTTTGAACAGTCACTTTGTTTATTCAGTATACCAGACCAGAGACAGACTGTGAAGCACTCATTTTGCTCCATATAATAAAAGCCCCGGACGTCTGAAAAAACAGTCTCGTTTTCCATCCATTCCGGGGATTTTTCTAAATCATCCTGTAACCATTGGCTTTTCCTGTGGATTCCTTCTTTTTATCTCATAAAATTCTGGAAAAACCAGTTTGCCATCTGATCTTTTTCTACGTTGTTTTCCCAGTCCTCCAAAAGGTTTTCTCCCTCTTCGCTGTTCTGGTCTTCACCCTGATCCTGCTTCTGATCTTCCTTCTGCTCTTTTTCCGCATCCGGATCTTCGGAAAGAGTTACTGTAACCGTTTTTTCTTTGTATCCTTCTGAATCCGGGATTTCTACGGTCAGTTCCACCTCTTCGCCTGGCTCATAGTATTCCAGCATACTGATCAGCTGTTCGATGGTACTTACAATCTTGCCATTAAATTCTGTGATGATATAGTTCTTCTTAATGCCCGCATCATCTGCTGCGCCATCTTCTGTCACCTCTGCCACAAAAACACCCTGAGGCATTCCATAAACCTGTACGCCTTCTGCGCTGACGGTACTTCCTTTGATCTCCAGAACGCCATGATTGCCGTCTTCGATCTTATCTCTTGGTGTTTCATTCATCAGATTTTCCAGAATATCAGAAACATCTGTGATCGCAATGGCATAACCCATACCTTCTACTTCTGTGGAAGCAAGTTTTGCGGAGTTGATACCTACAACCTCACCGTTCATGTTCAGCAAAGCGCCGCCGCTGTTACCAGGGTTGATTGCCGCATCTGTCTGAATCAGATTGACGCCATCGTTATCCTTGTTGTCTTCCACGCTCTGTGTGCCTTCATTCAGACGACGGTTCTTAGCGCTTACAATACCTGTGGTAACAGACTGTCCATAGCCAAGAGCATTTCCAATGGCTACCACCTGTTCTCCTACTACCAGATCATCGGAATCTCCAATGGTTGCTACTTTAATCTGGTCCATAGTGTCATCAGAAATATCATCTACTGCCACAGATACCACGGCAAGATCTCTTCCTTCATCGAAGCCTTTTACCTTCGCCTCGTATACCTCTCCGTCAATAAAGGAAACGGTAACATTATCTGCGTCTTCGATTACATGATAGTTGGTAGCAATCAGAAGCTCTTCGTCGTTCTGACCGATAATGATTCCGGAACCGCTGCCTTCCACCTCACGTTCCTGTGGAACGTAGCTGTATCCACCGAACATTCCGTATAATTCCTGAACCTCCTGTGTGGATTTTGTTGTAATGGAAACAACGGATGGCATAGCCTCTACTGCAATATCTGAAACATCCAGGCTTCCGGTTACCTTTTTCTTGCTGTCATTGTCTTCTGTCTTTTTATCAGATTTCTTAGCTGTCTGTACCAGCTTCACCTGATCCGCTTCCTTAGCGGAAGCTTCCACACTGCTGGCAGTTCCATTCCATCCGGTAAGGCGGTTCACACCTTCAAAAGCGCCTGCTGCAAGTCCTCCTGCAAGTACCGCGCATAAACTTAAGGTCAATCCTTTTTTTACAATTTTCTTTGTCTGTTCTTTTCTTTCATTTCTATCTTTCATAATAAATTCCCCTCCTTGGAATTTCCAGTTTCTATTCGCAACGGCGTTTTCTGTTATTCCGTTGTCTCTGTTTCTCTTTTATGCCTCATAGTATATCGGTATTTTGTGTTCACTTTGTGGGAAAAATGTGTTCAATCTGTTAATTCCAATTTTATTCTGGGGCTTATTCCTTTTCTTTTGCCAGAAGCTTCTTCGTGAGCTTCTTTACTTTCTTCTTACATTTTCCGCAGCTCTTACCTGCCTTTGTTACCTTTTTTACTTCTTTAAAGGAGGATGCGCCTGCTTCTACCGCATCTATGATATCTCCTTTGGTAACCTTATAACAGGGACAGACTACTTTTTCCCGGTTCATATTAAAGTACCAGAGACGGCGCGCTGTAAACTCTTGCGCCGAGCTCATTATCCAACATATAAAGGCTCTTGGGATCTCCGCCGAACAACTGGTATTTCTTCACCAGATTTTCTGCATTAGTCTCTTCTTCTCCCTGTTCCTTTACAAACCAGTCCAGAAACTGCATGGTACGGAAATCCTTCACAGAATATGCGGCATCGTAAATGTTGTGGATCAGACTGGTTACATACTGCTCATGTTTCAGCCCTTCTTCCAATACGGTTTTTACATCAGCTAACTGGATATCCGGTTTATCAATGGCTTCCAGAACTACTTGCTCCCCATTGTTCTGAAGATACTGGATGAACAATAACGCATGATCTCTTTCTTCCTGTGTCTGCACCTTGTACCAGTTTCCCAATCCGTCCAGGCCCTGGTCAATGCAGTAATTGGAAAAATCCAGATATAAATATGCGGAATAAAATTCCTTATTGATCTGCTGATTTAACAACTCTACTACTTTTTTGTCTAACATCTTATGTACCTCCTGTTCTTTTTATCTTTATAGCGATTTCATTTTCCTGTGTAAAGCAATCTTTCCGGGAAACCAGACACTTACATCAACGGAGCAAAAAGGAAGAAAATACTTTCCAGCATCCGTTCTTTTCTGCCACGCTTCTGGAATACTTCCCAGGTGTAAGGCGTACAGTGTGTGATATCCTCTTCATAAATCTGATTGTATCTCTGTACCAGTTCATTTTCATAAAAAACACCGCATACCTCATCATCCACCATTAAACTTCTCATATCCATGTTTACCGAACCAATGCAGCACAGTTCTTCATCAATGATCATAGTCTTTGCATGAATGTAGCCTTGGTACTTATACACCTTGGTTCCATACTCCAGAAGCTGTCCGCTGTAATAATTGGTAACCGGGTCCAGGAAAAAACTTGCCTTGATTCCCGGAATCATCAACTGAATCTCTACACCGGAAGCCGCCGCTGTTTTCAGTGCATCCAGAATAGAAGCATCTGGAATAAAATACGGGGATTGAATTCGGATACGCTTTTTTGCACTTCGGATCATACTTAAATAGCACATCTTTACAGATTCCTTGTCCGTATCCACCCCGCCTGCAATAAACTGGCACAGGGATGAGGTCATCTCATATGCTTTTGTTTCCATCTGATTGATATAAGAAATCGTATGCTGCCAGTCGCAGCGTTTGATAGAACAAAACCAGTCCTTCAAAAAATACCCGTTTAATACAGACGCGCAGGCTCCCTCCAAACGAATCTGCGTATCTCTCCATGGATTTTTTACTTTGTCCATATTGGCATACTGTTTGCCAATATTCATTCCACCTATGTATGCGATTTTCTGATCTATAGAGACAATTTTGCGGTGGCTGCGATAATGTGTAAGATACGGTTTGACACGTACCACCTTTCCCCCTGCTCTCACAAGAGGCTGAAACATCTTCTGAGGCGTAGAAAGGTTTGCCACAAAATCGCACATTACCCAAACCTCCAGCCCTTCTTCTGCCTTTCTGGTAAGCAGCTCCACCAGCTGTTCTCCCACCAGATCGTGATGAATGGTATAAAATTCAATGAAAATACACGTTTCTGCATGCTCCAGATCCTGAAAAAGCTGCGTGTAGTGGTCTCTGCCATTGGTATAAAAGTCCGCTTTCTGATAAGAAGTCAGCTTACTCGCATTGTAAACCGTATTAAACTGTACCACCTGCAGATCTGATTCCGATAACTGGCCTTCCTCTATACAATCCCACTGCATACGTTCCACATCAAAAGGCTGTGCATTCAACTTTTTCTTTCGGATAGCTGCTGTGAGTTTGATCGCCACTGTGCTTCCAAATATCAAATATAAAATTGTCCCCACATATGGAAGACAAATCATGATCACCACCCATAAAAGCGCCTCTGTTGGCCGCTTTCGCTCCACAAAGATCACCATAAGAATCAGCAGAATATAAATCATAAATAATATGAACTGAAGCATTTTTTTCACCCCCTGGAATGATTTATTGCCATTATACCATATTTTTCTGTTTCATTGAAAACAAAGCAAAAAAACTGCAGCCTCATGACCATTCACGTCCCAAGGCTACAGTTCTTCAATTTTTATATTTCCAGGGATTTATCTTTCATTTTCTTTTTGTCCGCGTGGGCTGTTTTTCCACAATTTCTCAGCGGTAGGCTTCCAGTTATCCGCATAATCCACACATTTGTCACAAAGATGGTCTACGCTTTCCGGAGATTGAAGGTCAGTAGAATGTGCAGCAGTTCCATGTACCATTCTTCTAAGCATTTCCGGATTTTCCAGCATTGGACACGGACGCAAATGGTTTTCGTTAAAGGGCTGTCCCTCGTGATATGCCATAAAAATCGGTGACTGCAGACATTCCAGCAATGTTTTTTCCCGGATATTGGAATCAGAATAATGGATAAATACACAAGGGTCCACATCTCCATTGGCATTGATATGTAAGTAACGTCTTCCACCGGCAATACATCCGCCAACATATTCGCCGTCATTCTGGAAGTCCATGGCAAAGATAGGTTTTGTACTTCTGATCTCACGAATTCTGTGATACATAAACTCTCTCTGCTGTGGATTTGGAAGTAATTCCGGTACTGCATCGTTTCCTACAGGCATGTAATGGAAATACCATACAAATTTGGCGCCCCATTTCACCATCTGATCTACAAACTCAAAAGAACTGATGGAATCCAGGTTCCGACTGGTGTAGCAGCATGAGATTCCAAACGGCAGATGTTTCTTCTTCAGGATTTCCATTGCCTTTACAACTTTCTGATAGGTTCCATGTCCTCTTCTTCCATCGGTTGCTTCCTCAAATCCCTCTACGCTGATCGCCGGAATAAAGTTTTTCACCCGAAGCATTTCATCCGCAAATGCTTCATCGATTAACGTTGCGTTTGTAAAGCTTAAAAACTGGCAATCGTGATGTTTTTCACATAACGCTATCAAATCTTTTTTTCTTACAAGAGGTTCGCCGCCGGTATAGATATACATATAAACGCCCAACTCTTTTCCCTGTGTGATGATGGAATCAATTTCATCAAAGGTCAGATTCAGCTTATTTCCATATTCTGCTGCCCAACATCCGGTGCAGTGAAGATTACATGCGGAAGTGGGGTCCAAAAGAATTGCCCACGGAATGTTACATCCGTATTTCTTTCTGTTTTCCTCCTGCTTCGGCCATCCCACAATATTGGCATTAAAGAAGAAATTCTCCAGAGTTTTTTTCAAAACCTCTTTATCAATATCCTTCAATATGCTCATGATCAGCTGGTACATATTATTTTCAGGATCTGCCAGCACATTGCGAAAAGCCTCTCTCTGTGTTGGAAAGCTGTCTGGACCATCTCCTGCAAATTTATCTACCAATGCCATTAATTTATGAACATTTTTTTCCGGGTCCTTTTCCAGATAATGAAACGCCGTCTTTAATGTTGCCTTTTTAAATTCATTTGTGATTCCCATAAATCAAACACTCCTTTATGATTTTTTAGTCTCTTTTGAATGTATTCACTGTATTCTGTACCACATACAGATTCATGATTCCATAGGCCAGAATCGTCAGACCTATAAACCGGATGAGCAGATTGGTACCATGCAGAGGAACCATAACCAGCATACCGCCAATACTCCCTGTGATAAGGCCAAGCACAAGAATCATCCACCAATGTCCCATTCCAATCCGTTTTGCATCAATGGAAGTCTGAATCTTCAACAATGCTTCTACCAGCATAAACAAGCCCAGACAGATGGTTAAAATCCTGATCATATCCTTTGTCCAGATCAGCGTTAAAAGGCCTATTATGACAGACAGAATTCCCATGGCCAGATCATGCTGAAATGCCAGCTGCAGAATATCCTTGGAAAAATATCCGATGATCTTTGCAATACCAACGATGATGAATAAGATTCCACCGATTTTATAAATCCACTGTATTCCCAGCTGCGGATATACAAGTAAAAAGATTCCATACAGAAGCATCACCAGGGAAACCATACTATATGCAAGTTTCACTTTTTTCAGTACCTGCATCTTATTCGCCTTCCTTCTGTTCTTCTTTTCGATATCCACATCTTATCGGAAAAAGAGACAAAAAAATACAGACAAAAATCATTATACATATGCTTTTCACACATTTTATGATTTTTGTCTGTAAATATTCATGTTTTTGCCGATTCCTGATTTCTCAGATATGACTGAATCAGATTGTCAATGGAATCTTCAAATAATTTTGAAGCAAGGAACAAATCGTGTTCCTGGTACGGCGCCATTCCTTCCTGAATCCAGTGCATTGCATTTCCCACAAACGAATAGCTGTAAAATCTGGTGAGATAGGCAATTCCTTCTTCTGGAATCTCATAGGAAGCGGCAGCTTCTCTCACAAATTGTTCCACAAGGATGGCTGTCATTTTTTCTATATACGTCTGAAGCAATTCCTTGTCTTTTGAATGGTAAATATGGAACATAGCCTTTTTGTTTTCCATCAAAAACTCTGCGGAACGGATATACGCTTCATAGAACGTATCTCCCATTTTTCCTTTGTTACAAAAGTCCTCCAGTTTTTTCTTAAAAACCTGATACAGGAGATCGTAAATATCTTCAAAATGATAATAAAAGGTATTTCTGTTCACTTCTGCGTTCTCAATAATCTCCTTCACAGTCAGACGATCCATGCTTTTTTCATTTAACAGACCAAGAAACGTCTCCATGATTCTTGCTTTCGTATATTTCGACATTTTTTCCTCCGTAAGGGCAAACACCCTTCGTCAAAGCTTCTCTTCACCCATGTGTTTAAATTCCTTCACAATAAAGAAAATACAGAGCACAGCCGCAATTCCGTCTGCGATAGGCGCTGAAAACATAACGCCTTCGATTCCTATGAATATTGGCAGGATAATCAGCAACGGCAACAGGAAAATGATCTGTCTGGTAAGGGACAAGAAGACACCCTTTCCTGCTTTTCCAATTGAGGTAAAGGTATTCGCTGTAATTGGCTGGATTCCATTGATAAAAGTAAAGAACATATAAATCCGGAAAAATTTCTCTGCAAAAAGAAAATATTCTTCGCTTCCAGAACCAAAAATACCAATAATCTGTCTTGGAAAGAACTGGAACAATAAAAATGCCACAATGGAAATTCCAATCGCTGCTGTCACAGCTTTTTTGTATGTGTGTTTTACACGGTCATAATTTTCAGCCCCGTAATTGTAACTGATAATTGGCTGAATTCCCTGAGAAATTCCAATGACAATCGCAAAGAAAATCATTCCCACCTTGGAAATAATTCCTGCGCATGCCAGCGGAATATCACTGCCATAAGAAGACTGCGCGCCGTAATAAGTCAGTGTGTTATTCATAACAATCTGCACAATCATCATCGCAAGCTGATTAAAAAACGGCGCCACACCCAGGGAAACAATGGGAATCCAGGAAGTTCTGGAAGGAATCAGTGCTTTTAACGGAATATGAACCGTTTTAAATCGGGACAAATATACCAGCACCATCAAACCGGATGCCACCTGACCAATAATGGTTGCCCACGCAGCTCCGGCAATTCCCATATCAAATACAAAGATAAACAGTGGATCCAGAATTGTGTTAATAATTGCGCCAACCAGCGTACACATCATTGAAAATTTGGGACTGCCGTCTGCCCGAATCAGATTGCTTCCACCAGTGGTTACAATCAGAAAGGGAAAGCCCAGAGCCGTAATTCCTGTGTAGGTAAGGGAATAATCCAAAATCTTATCTGTGGCACCAAATGCTATCATCATAGGTTCCAGAAAGATTTCTGACACAATACTGAGCACCACGCCTAAGATCAGCATCATTCCAATGGCGCCGCCGGCAAATTGGACTGCTTTGTCCTTGGCCTTCCGCCCCATGGAAAGGTTAAAATTCGCAGCGCCTCCGATTCCACACAGAAGTGAAATTGCCGTGCAGGTAATTGTAAGGGGAAAAGCTACATTGGTAGCTGCATTTCCCAGCATTCCCACACTTCTTCCAATAAAAAACTGGTCTACAATATTATACAAAGAGCTTACCAGCATGGCAATGATACTGGGAATTGCAAATCTGGCAAGCAATGTACCTATGGGTTCTGTCTCAAGGGGATTATTCTGTTTCTCTTCCATGACATTCCTCCTGTTGTTTTTTTGTACTATGGAACACCTCTTCAGAATGACATGCCATCTTTTCCAATCCGCTGACCATAAGCTGCTGCTCTTCTTCCGACAGAACAGAAAGCACCTGCGACCACCATTTGGCAAGGGCTCTGCGCATCCTTGGAATTGTCTCTTCACCCTTTTCTGTGAGATAAATCGCATACGATCTTCCATTTTCTTCTGATTTTTTTCGCTGGATAAAGCCCTCCTTCTCCAGCTTCTTCATAGTCCTTACTGCAAGCGCCTCATTCACAGCCATATTCTCACACATTTCCTTCTGGCTGCTGCCAGGATTCGCGGATAAATAAAACAAAAAATTATAACTGGAATAGCCAATTCCATACTCCTTCATTGTCTGGATCATATACTTTTGCTCTCTCCGATGAAGAATGGCAATGCTTTTTCCCAATATACGGTTTTCCATAATATCTCCTTTTCTTGACAAGTCAATTCTCATTATACGGAGCAGAAATTGACTTGTCAAGTTATGTAACTTACAATGTCGTTGATCTGTTTCACAAAAAATTTACTGTTCCCCTAACACACACCACATTTCATGCCATTTTTCTCCACCCCAGGAAGATTCTGATTCTCCCCGATCTGTAAAGCCAAATTTCTGGTACATACTTACTTTTCCTGGTACACATGTGAGAATCGCCTGTTTCTTTCCTGCGCTCTTCTGTCTCCATAAAAATTCCTTCATCATCCCTCTGGCAATTCCCTGCTTTTGGTATTCCGGAAGTACTGCCACACTACAGATCATTACATTTTTTCCCTCTGGATCATGGAGACTTGTATCTGTAAACAACTCATCTCTCAAAGATTGTTCATCTGTACAAAGAGCATTGATAAAACCCACCATTTTTCCGGTTCTTCTGTCTGTTGCAACAAGAAAAGAATCTGACGCCAGGGCAATACGTTCCTTCATGATTGGAAAGGTACATGCTTCGCTGGGCGGAAAACAAATTGCTTCAATTTCTGTTGCTGCTTCTGCATCTCCAGGACAAACCTGACGCAGCTCATAATGTTCGTGAAAAATAGTGTGTTCTCTTAAAGTTTCTATCATCTTTTTTATCTCCTTATCTCAAGCGTAGTTTCTCATACCACAATACCACGCTGTAATTTATCTCATTAACACCGGATCTGCTTTTGTTTTTTCTTCTGAGGGAATACCCGGTTCCTTTCTCTTTTATATTTACTCATTCCCATATGGAGCTTTCTCCTCTGCCACCATCTGCATACTGGCAGCCGGATTCCCAAAGTCCAGATAGTAAATCCTGCCAGGTTTTCTTACCTGAATCTCACTGGCCAGCCGCTCCTTCAGAAGGGTATTTCTCTTGGTGACTGTTACATTTCTCACTGCATAAAAAAGGGCCTTCTTTGTGCCAACCATCACCAGAATCTTCTTAGCCCGGGTAATACCAGTATAGATTAGATTCCTTTGCAGCATCACATTATGATTCATTAGTACCGGCATAACAACAATGGGATACTCGAACCCCTGGGCTTTATGAATAGTTGTTACGTAAGCATGCACCAGTTCATCCAGCTCAGTAGCATCGTACTCAATTCTCCGGCCATCAAAATTTACCAGAAGGGTACGATCCTGCATATCCACTGATTCGATGATCCCGATATCGCCATTGAAAACTTCCTTATCATAATTATTCTTAATCTGCATAACCTTATCATTTGGCCGATAGACAAATCCACTTCTTCGAAGGCCTTCTCCATGAGGATTCAATGCTTCCTGCAGTACCATATTCAGATTAGCAGCGCCGACTACACCTCTTTGCATCGGTGTCAACACCTGAATCAATGTCAGTTAGTTAAGTTGAAAGGTTAAATTCTGTGTGTGGGGTCTA
>SAMEA3387494__coassemble_2267_pt1 | contig 19850 bp, 9 predicted proteins | sample SAMEA3387494__metabat2_low_PE_043 | metagenome-assembled genome bin SAMEA3387494 (sample SAMEA3387494) | Felis catus | biome: Faeces | place: United Kingdom | collected 2012
TAGCCTGTTGCGTTTGCAGATTTGGTATAAGTTACTTTTACTGTATTTTTGGATATTTTTACGCTTGTTACAGATGGCTGATCCGGTGTGATGGAAGTTACGGAGAATGGACGAGCTTCAGAATATGCACTGAACACTTTCTTTCCATTTACTTTCTTCCATGCATGGCAGTGTGCGTAGTAAATTCCCTGCTGTAAGTACTGGAATGTAGTATCTGTTGCCAATACGTTCTTGTTTACCAGTCTGTTCTTGTCAGATGACTGACCATTAGTAGAGATTACATAGTCATATCCTGTTGCACCGTCACACTCACCTTCAAGGATTACAGTTGCTTTATTGCCAACAACTTTTACGTCTTTGATTACTGGAGCTTCTACAAAGGTGTCTTCCTTTGTAACATCGACAGTTTTTGTTCCTGTGTAGTTTTTGTTATCTGTAGTTGCAGTAACAGTTGCTTTTCCGTCTTTGATTTCAGAAGTGTATTCTGTGGATGGAACAACAACGTTTCCGTTTCTTACCGTCACAGTCTTGCCATCGGATGTAACAGATGCATTTGCAAGATCAAATTTGTCGATACCGAATGTCAGATATTTGCCATCAACAGTTGTGCTAACTTCTACACCGTTGTATCCATTGATACCTTTTACAGTAAGACGAATATTAGCCTCTGTAGTAGCATTGATTGCTTTGTCAGCATCGTAAACTAACTTATAGTCAACGCCTTCTGCCAAAGTAGATCCGTTTGCAACAACAGTTACGTTTGGTTTTACAACAAGTCCACTTGCATAAACACCATTTTTAACAGTAACATCTTTTGCTGCAAATTTGTTTCCTTTGATTTTAAAGGTCTTGATTGTATTTTCAATAATATTATCAATTACAGTACCGTCATCAGCAGTCACAGATTCACTTCCGGTATAGTTACCTTTACCAACTACACATACATAACCAGTACCAGCTGCTACGTTATCAATATATTTGATTTCGTAGTCTTTGCCTTCAACCAGTTTTCCGTAGCTTGCATCTGCTGTAAATTTAGTTTTTGCAAATGTAACAGGTCTTCCGCTATAGAAGTAATCTGGAATTGTTTCAATCAATGATCCATTATCATCATACAGTTTTAATTCACCTGTTGTAATTTCTTTACCTTTGATTTCGAAAGTAGCTTCTTTTGTTCCTTCAAAGTCTTTCGCTCCGGTAGTTGTTGGAATCAGAGTCAGTTTACCAGCTGTCTTACCAGCATCGACATTCTCACCCCATTTTACTTTGAAGTATTTTTCAACATTAACCCCATTTAATGTTGCTGTATAGTCTAAGCCTGTACGTTTGCCATCCCATGCAGTGCCGTCATATTTAATTTCACCGTCTTCGTAAGAAACTTCTACTTTAACGTCTTTGGCAGCAGCCTTTGTGATGGTGAAGTTTTTCTCAACAGTAGAACCTTCACGATATCCGCTATCTGCTAACGCAATAACGATCACAGTTGCAGTACCAGCATGTACACCATCTTTTACTCTTACTTCATAGTGCTTACCTTCTTTGAGAATAGTATCACCATCTTTTACAGTGATAACTGGTTTGATAACTTCACCTGTAAAAGTGTAAGAATCTTTTTCTAATTCGATAGTTGCGCCAGCAATTGTTTTGTCTACAATCGGAACTAACAGAGTGACAGTTTTCTTTGTAGCATCTGCACTTACCTTTACGCCATTTGGAAGTGTAGTTTCATTTAATGCAGTTACTGCAAAGTTTTTGTTTTTCACAGTTGCAACTACTTTTACCTGGTTTCCGGTTGCGTTATCATCAACATATTCATCTAAACCAGCACCATTTTTATCAACGAAGCTATACTCGCAGGTATAGTCTGTTCCATCTGCTAAATCAAAGGAAGCAGCTGGTGTTGCACCATTTTTGGCTTTGATTGCTAAGCCAATAGCAGATTTGTATTCTTCTGCTTTTGTATAAGATGGGTTAATCTCTACACCTTTTACAGCATCTTTTACAGCTGTTGTAACAGTTGTTGTTTTGCTATCCCCTGTAGCTGTAACATTTGCAGGTTTGATTGCAAAGTAAACAGTTGTGAAGCATCCCTCGTAAGAAGATCCAGCCTTACCTGTTACAGTAATGCTTGCAATATCAGTTACAGATGTAGATGCATTGATATTATTATCGTATGTAATATCAAAAATAGATAAATCCTGTTTATTATTTTTTCCGTCATTGAAATAATAACCTAACTGTTTGTTAGTAAAGGTTACTTCTTTTCCGGTGTATTCCTGTTTTACTGCTTTCAATGCAGCAGAAGCAGATGTATAAGTTTTTACTTTCTCTGTTCCTACAAAGTTTGCATCGTCACTGAAAGCACTTGTAGATACAATCAAATCTGCAAAAACAGTGCCATTTACTTCTTTCTGATTGCTTACAGCAGAAATTTTAATTGCATTTTCATATTTTTTAGGAGCAATGTAGTCTTTTGCAGAACCAACTAATTCGATGGTAACTTTGCCACCTAACTGAGCTGGGGTAACAAGGCGTCCGTCTGCTCCAGTAAGTACCAGCTTATTCTTTAAGTCATTCATGAAATCTGTATGGCTATTTTGAATGTAGTTGGAAGAGAAAGACTTTGTTACTTTTGCAGTTCCTTTGCTCAGATCACGTGCAACAATTTTTACAGTGGCTTCACTTGTAAATGTTGGATCATTTGTTAAGTTAAAGTTTCCAGTTTTGTTTAATGCATCCTTGTCAAGTGTAACAGATACTGTTTTATCACCTAACTCTGTTGCATTTACGGCTACTGATTTCACAGGAAGAACTGTTTCAGTTCCTTTAATTTTTACAGTTACTCTGTCTTTGGATAAAGGAGCGTCAGAAAGATTAACATATTCTACATCTGCTTTATCTGTGATAGTGATATCCGTTTTAAACCATTCACTAGTAACGGTACTGTCCGTTGCTTTGACAATTTCATAGCTACCTTTTACACTTCCGGCATAACCGGTTTTCTCTGCAATTTCTGATTTTAAAATACCTTCTACGTAAACAGTTCCCACGTTTGGTCCTTTTGGAGCATTGAAATTCCAATCAAAGTCGTTTACTGTAAAATTAGCATCACTTGCAGTTTCTGTAAAGTTAACAGGTGTTTTTTTGATTTCATCTGGATCTCCTGTGTAAGCAAAGCCCTGTTTACTTCCAAAGTCAAGATTTTTTACAACAGTAGCAATATCTTTAGCCTGAACAGTTCCTAAGTCGATAACAGCTACAGTTACATCTGCTTTATCTTTTTCATAAAAACGTACACTTAATTTGGAACCAATGCTTGAAATTTTGTTAAACTCAACTGGAAGTTTAGTTGTTAAAAGATTTGCTGCATCGTTAGACCAACCGGTAATGTCCATTCCATCCAACTGCCATGCGTAGTGCAGAGTTCCTTCCGCAACAGGATTTCCTTTTTCATCCTTGATTGCACCCTCTGTAAATGGAGATTTTGTTCTTCCCCAGTCAAAATCTGTATCATATTTTACATCTGCAAAACTGTATTTGCTTTCGTTTGCCTGAAGAGCAACTGGTTCCTGTACTTCTTCCTCAACAACTGGAGCTTCTGCTTCAGCGCTAAAGGTATCTACAGCTTCTTCCACAACCGGAGCTTCTACTACTGCATCTGTTCCATCTGTGAACTCTGCAGCCCAAACCGGAACATTAGAAGTAGCCAGCATTGCTGCGACGAGAGAAATGCTCAGCGCTTTTTTCGCCATGCCCTTCTTTGTGTTTTTAAGTTTCGTCATGTTATAGTTCCCCTTGGCGTGGTTGCGGATGTGATTTTTCTGAATTGTGTGGGAATTGTGAGAGAAGAGGGTTGATTAAAAAAGGGAATCTATTGATTTATAATTATAGTATTTAATTAAAATAAGAATAAATAAACAGTTATCTGCATAATTTTCTGTTTTGGATGGAAATTTCTACATGGAACATCTGGGAATGTAGATAAATACCTATTTTGTTTCTGAAAACACTCTGTATTATACACATGGAAAATACATTTTATTTGCGGAAATACATTTTGATATTATAGGATACCATGACATCATGAGGTTGTTTAGAAAACTGAAAAATGGAGGACAGATCAGGACTGCTACAGAATAAAAAACAATTACTTCTAAATTCCTGTTTTGATATGGTTTCTGTCTGGTATTTCTGTTAAAATATAGACAGTAAACATATTAAAAGGTGAAGATTTGTATGGAGGAAGACAAGACATGGAACATTTTATTACCTCAATAATAATTAAAGAATTGAGACATCTTTCAAATATAAAAATCACATTAAATCCAGAGAAAAGGCAGCATCTCATCCTGACTGGTAGGAATGGATCTGGAAAAACCTCCCTTTTGCTTGCGATACAGGAATATCTACGCTTGATTCCAACAGCAGATAATAGGGGTGTTTTGGTTCAGTTGTCTTCTTTGCAAGATATCCATACATTATATAAAAAAGGGGACTTTATCACCGCTTTTTTCCCTGCTGACAGGAAATCCGCTATTCAACGAGCAAACGGTGTAGAAGAAATCCGCCTTGAAGAATTTTATAGTATTGATTCTGATCCAGGAATCCTGCTTCAAAAATATATGGTTCATTTGAAAACCCAGCAGGCATATGCCAGAAATGAAGAGGATTCTGAGACGGTGGAGCGAATACAGAAATGGTTTGACCGATTTGTGGATGCGCTCCGTATCCTTTTGGATGATGAAACGCTTTCTTTGGAATACGATTATAAAGAATATGATTTCAAGATCTATGAAAAAGGGAGAAAGCCGTTCCATTTTGATGAACTTTCAGATGGTTATTCCTCTGTTATACGCATTGTTTCCAATCTACTGCTGCGGATGGAAAAAAACTGGCTTTATACAGATGCTTTGAGCACTTACGATACGGAAGGGATTGTTTTGATTGATGAATTGGAAACGCATCTGCATCTTGATCTTCAGAAAAAGATCCTGCCGTTTTTGACGGAGTTTTTCCCGAAAATCCAGTTTATTGTTTCTACTCACTCCCCATATATTTTAAATTCTATTTCAAATTCAAAGGCTTATGATCTTGAAACCTGTGTAGAACTGGAAAATTTGTCCATGTATACCTCAGAGGGATTGGCAGAAGGTTATTTCGATGCTGACGAATATTCCGAGGAATTAAAAAAACGGCTCAATAGGTATCTGTTTATGATGAAAAAGTCAAATCTGACAGACGAGGAACGAGCAGAAAGAGCATCCCTTCGTTTGGAACTGAAGAAAATCCCGCGTCAGTTATCTCCAGAGATTGTGGATGCTTTTGAAAGAATAGAAAGGCAAAAGCTATGATAAAGATAGAGCGAAAATCGACTGAAAAAGCGCAATTAGCTATTGCTTCCCTACAAAAAGCCAGGGAAATGAAAGGAACTTATAATACTCCGGAAGTAAATGCCGCCCTCAGGGAGTTGTTTCATGGAAAGTGTTATATTTGCGAGAATCGAAATATTACTTCTTACAATATCGAACATTTGCGTCCCCACAGAGAAGATCCGGAACTAAAATACGGCTGGGACAATTTGTTTCTTGCCTGTGCACACTGTAATAATACGAAACTCAATAAATATGATCCTATCCTGGACTGCACAAAAGTAGATGTAGAAAAAAAGATTGCTTTTCGTAAACAAGGCTATTTTGGAACCATAGAGGAATTTGTATTTGATGAACTGGATTCCGAACCGGAGACTCTGCATACAAAAGAACTTCTTCACGAAGTCTATTACGGCTCTACCCCACAAAAACAGATGGAGGCCAGAATTCTTCGGAAAGAATTAAGGAAGGAACTTTCTTTGTTCAAAGAATATGTGCGGGAATTTCTGGAAGCAGAAGAAGAGGAGAAAACAGATCTTCATTTTCTTTTAAAGCAGCAATTGGGAGATTCCTCTCCATTTGCGGCATTTAAAAGGTGGCTGATTCGAGATAATCAGGATGCTTATCCTGAACTTGCTATATATTTAAAATAAGTTTTGCTGAGGCTTGCCGGATTTAGCAAGCCTCAGCTTTTCTCTGTCACAGGAAAGAAGCCCCGGCATAATGCCGGGGCTTCTTCTTGTAGGAATCTTTATAATCACCCAAAATGGATTATTTCACAACTACCTTCTTTGCATTGGACCATGGGCTGAAGACTTTCTTTCCATCTTCAGAAGTACGGTTGTATGCATGAAGTCCTGCGTAGTAAGTTCCTTTACCAACCTTTGTAAAGGTTGCTGTTACAGTATTTCCATTGTAAACTTTCTTAACAAGTTTGCCATATTTTACTGGACGCATTTCGCCATTGACTTTTTTCATTTCTGTTCCAAGAACAAGGTCATAGCCTGTTGCGTTTGCAGATTTAGTGTAGGTTACTTTTACAGTATTTTTAGATACTTTTACGCTTGTAATTGCTGGCTGCTCTGGTGTAACAGAGTCTACAACAAATAAATAAGGATTAGACCAATCACTAAAGACTTTCTTTCCATCTACTTTCTTCCATGCATGGCAGTATGCGTAGTAAGTTCCCTGTCCTGTATAAGTAAAGGTTGTCTTTGTTGTTAAGATGTTTTTGTTTACTTTTGCATATTTTTTGTTATTGATGCAGTTTCGGTCTTTGCTGATAACATAGTCATAGCCCGTTGCTCCTCCAGATTCACCGGAAAGAATTACTGTTGCATTATTGCCTTTTACAGTTACATCTGTAATCATTGGAGCTTCTGGCTTCTCAGCTTCTGTCTGTCCACTTGTTCTTACAACTTTAGAGCCTGTGTAATTTCTGCTATCTTTTACTGCTTTGATAGTAGTTGTTCCATCTCCGTTATTTTCAGTTGTATACTCAGATGCATCTACATCCACAGCACCACATTTAACAGAAATCTTACCATCGTCAACTTTTACATCTGCATTAGCAAGATCAAATTTATCAATTCCCCATTTGAAAGGTTTTACAGTTGTAGCTACCTCATAACCATTTTTACCTTTAATTGTTACAGTAAGTGATTTTTCAGTAGTAGCATTTACCATATCTTTGTTTCCAGTTAACTCAAGTTCGTAGTCTTTACCTTCTACTAACTTCACACCTTTCACAACAATAGATACCTGTGGTTTTACAAGAAGTCCTGCGGCATAAGTTCCATTAGATACAGAAATATTACTTTCAGCGATAGTTTCTTTATCAATTTTAAAGTAGTCTACAGCAATAACATTAGCTGTTTTATTTCCTTCAGCATCTGTGTAAACACCATTTACCAAACCATCTTTATTTACATTACTGCCATATTTACCAATAGCAACTGCCAATACAGCACCCTTCTGAACATTATTATGTGCTTTTCCGTAAACATTGTCTACATATTTCAGCTCATAATCTTTACCTTCTACTAATTTTTCAGTTCCTGCATAAGTAAACTCTGTTTTAGCAAAGGTATGTGCTGTACCATCGTACTTGAAGAGACTATCTTTTTTACTGGTTACTTCAAAACCATTTTTATCCCAATATTTGAAAGAGCCACCAACGTTTAATAATTCTCCACAGATCTGGAATTTCAATTCTTTTGTTCCTGTGAAGTTGTCATTCTTTGGTGTCAAAGTTACGGTTCCTTCACCAATATTGAGGTTTTCACCAAATGTCAGGTTGAAATTGCTTGCAACATCAATCTTGTTTCCATCTAATGTAAGATCAATTTCATCTGGAGCAACTTCCAGAGAGTAACCTGTATATTGTTTTGTACCGATTACACCTACAAGTTTAGAAGCATCTGCTGACTTGATAGTATAATCTACTTTTGCTGTTCCACTATAATGTACACCATCTCCTGTGATGGAAAGTGTTGCAGTTCCTGCATTTGTATTATTGATATAAGATGGAGTGTAATAATCAGGATTAATTACTTTTCCACCAATTACCACATCAAACTCAGGTTTTACAGGCTGTCCTGTATATGTGAAAGAATTTCCTTTCAGTTTAATGTATTCAGACTTCAAAATAGCTGCTGCAATTTTAGATTCTGCTTCTAAAGTAACAGCTGGATGTCCTTTGAAGTTTGGATTAGTAATTGTAATTTTTGCAACGACCTTATCACCAACTTCATTTGTCTTTTTACTATTGTTATTTGCATCTTCATAATCATACTTAACAGTGTAGTCAACACCTTCTGTTAAAGTAAACTCTTTTCCTTTGCCGTTTTTCGCTTTTACAGCAACTGCCATAGCATCTTTGTATTCTTTTGCACTACTTACATTCTGAAGTTCTACGTGTTCAGCAGCTTTTACAGAACTTACTGCAGCAGCGTTAATTGTAAATGTAAATTCTTTCTTGCTTCCAAGATATCCGTTTTTACCTTTTACGATAAGTTTAGCTGTACCTGCATTTGTATTTTTTGAATATGCAATCTCATAATCGGATTCAGGAACTTTTTTCCATTCACCATCCTGATAGTTCATAAGAGAACCAAGTTCTTCAGTTGTAAAGGTTACAGCATCTCCTGTATATTCTTTTGCAGGTAAATCAGTGTAATATTTTTCAAAATATGCTGTTTCAAGTCCCTGAGAATAAATAGAGAATGTTCCTGTTGTGCTTCCGCTAAAGTTCTTTGTTGTTACTCCAGAAACTTTTCCAGGTTTGATTTCAGCAACGTATCCGTCACCTCTTTCAATTGCATTATCTGGAACTTTAACATCAAGTGCATCTACTACGATTTTTTCGCTAGTTGTCTTATCAGTTAATGTTACCTCGCTAGATGTAACCTCAACTTTTTCTCCAGTATATTTCTGTGGAGCGATTGCCACATTAACAGTGGAAAGGTCACGAGCAACGATAGTCATATCGTTTTCAGAAGGCAGATAAGCACCTGCAGTACTTGTGATTTTATAGTTTTTATTTCCTGTTTCAGGAGTTCCACTTAAAATAATTCCTACATCAGCGCCTACACTCTGACCAGCCTCAGTTCCTTTAAGAGTAATATCTACATAGCCATCTTTGTCAGCACGAAGATATCCAGATAAATCTTCACCTGTTTCTTTATCAACTAAAGTAATGTCTGATTTTTTAATCTTAGTGTCTCTATTTCCTGTGTATGCATAAGTTGTGTTTTTAAATGTTGCAGTCATATGAGCTGCAATAGCAGCTGGACTATTTAATTCCATTGGCTGAATTTCATAGGTAGCTGTAAGTTGTCCGTGATATCCTTTAAGAACATCTGCCTTAGGAGTTAAAATTGCAGTTGCTTTTCCACCAGCATTTACAACTTCACCTGTATAAGTAATATCATAATTTGAAGGATCACCTACACCATCATTAGGCCGGTTATTTTCATCTACCCAATGTAATGCGATACCATTTACGCCAGGAGCTGGTTTCTGTTCTTTACCATTATATGTAGGGTTGACTACAGTTGCTTTAACAATTTTACTGATATCTTTAGTCTTTACAGTAAACGCATCAGACTTAGCGCTCCAAACAACTTCACCAGCTTTTTCTGCATAAACAAATAAATTAATTTTTGCACCAGCTAAACTTGCATCCAATGGGCAACTAAATTTTTTAGCTTTAGATAATTCGACTGTGTTTCCATAATTTTTGCCATTTACTTGCCAAACTGCTTTAAGAGTGGCTCCACTAATAGTGCTATTTTCTGTTATGTCTACAGTTGTAGATAAGGTTCCACCCCATTCAGCAGCATTGCCTTCGGTAGCTTTGTCATCAATTAAATAATCTGTGAATTTGGCGGTGTACTCTCCAGAAGAAAGTGTAGCGGAATCATTTACTTCTTCCTCAACAACTGGAGCTTCTGCTTCAGCGCTAAAGGTATCTACAGCTTCTTCCACAACCGGAGCTTCTACTACTGCATCTGTTCCATCTGTGAATTCTGCAGCCCAAACCGGAACATTAGAAGTAGCCAGCATTGCTGCGACGAGAGAAATGCTCAGCGCTTTTTTCGCCATGCCCTTCTTTGTGTTTTTAAGTTTCGTCATGTTATAGTTCCCCTTGGCGTGGTTGCGGGTGTGATTTTTCTGAATTGTGTGGGAATTGCGGGAGAAAGGAATTGACCCAAAACTGCAAGAGAATGATTTATAAATATGGAATATAGTAAAAATAATAAAAAACAAACAATTATACACATAATATTCTGTTTTGGAGGGTGGTTTTCCACTAAGATTTCGTGGAGATAAAGAGAAAAATACTATCTTATCCAGAAAAAAGCATCCTGTCAAATTCCGGTTTTGATATGGTTTCTGCCCGGTGTTTCTGGTACAATAGTAGTAGTTTACAGAGAAGGAGGTTCCGGTTATGAGCTTTCAGGCATTACCCATTGGCACAGATGATTTCAAGAAATTGCTTACCAACGGCTATTACTATATAGATAAAACACTGCTGATCAAAGAACTGCTGGATAAAAAAGGGGAAGTGAATCTCTTTACCCGCCCCCGCCGATTTGGAAAAACGCTGAACTTGAGTATGCTCCGGTATTTCTTTGAAGATACAGGAAATCCAGCGCTAAATGAAGAAAACAGCAGGCTGTTTCGTGGAATGGAAATTTTAAAAGCAGGGGAGCCCTACCAGGAAGAGATGCATCAGTATCCGGTGATTTCCCTGTCTCTAAAGTCTGCAAGACAGCCAAACTGGGAACTGGCCTTTTTGATGCTCAAGCGACAAATCGCACTGGAATTTGAGCGGCATTTATACATTCTGGAAGGTTTATCTTCCCAAGACCAGAAACGTTATACCATGATTCTGCAGCAGGAAGGAGCATTGGACAATTATGCAGATGCACTTTCCTTTTTATCCAAGTGCCTGGAACAGGTTCACAAAAAACCAGTGATCCTTCTGATCGATGAATATGATGTTCCTCTGGAGAATGCTTATTTTCGCGGTTTCTATCCACAGATGCTGGATTTTATCCGTTCTTTGTTTGAATCTGCCCTGAAAACCAATCCCAGCCTGCATTTTGCGGTGATCACTGGCTGTCTGCGGATCACAAAGGAATCTATTTTTACAGGATTGAATAATTTAAAAAGTAATTCCATTGTCAATGAAAACTATGGGGAATACTTTGGTTTTACAGAATCAGAAGTAAAAAAACTCCTGGAGGATTATGACAGAGAAGCACAGCTTCCAACCATTCAGGAATGGTATGATGGATATCGGTTCGGGACAGAAGAAGTGTATAATCCGTGGAGTGTTTTGAACTATGTTGATGCGCTGGCCGTAAATCCGGAAGCGCTGCCTTCCCCTTACTGGTCCAATACCAGCTCCAATAACATCATCCGCAGCCTGATCGAACGGGCAGATCTCTCCGTACGGACAGAGATTGAGGAGTTGATTGGAGGAGGCACCATTGAAAAGCCAGTTCATGAGGATATCACATACGAAGATGTTTATGATTCCATGGATAACCTTTGGAATTTCCTGTTTTTCACCGGATATCTGAAAAATTCCGGAAAAGAACTGCGGGACAATGAGATCCTGGTCCGGCTTTCCATCCCGAATACGGAAGTACGTCAAATATACAAGACAAAGATCCGGGGATGGTTCCGGGATTGTATTGCCCAGAAAGATCTGACGGTTCTCTATGAACACATCCTGAAGGGAGATGCGGCTGGCTTTCAGGAGGAACTGAACGGTCTGCTCCGGGATACCATCAGTTTTTATGATAATGTGGAAGCCTTTTATCATGGGTTTCTGCTGGGGATTTTGGGAGGATTGAAAACACATATCCTGAAATCCAACCGGGAAAGTGGAGACGGGCGGTTTGATATCCTGCTCCGAAGCCCGGATATCACCAGTCCATTGATCCTTATAGAAATAAAAACAGCGAAGGGATTTTCAGAATTGGAGCAAAGAGCAAATGCAGCGTTGGAGCAGATAGAAAGGCTTGGATATGACCGGGAGTTTGCACAAGAGGGCTACCAGCATTCTATCCGGTATGGCATTGCTTTTTATAAGAAGACCTGCAGAATTGAAAAAGAAGAGATTTCATTCTAAATTGAGGAGGGAGTGATTCACTCCCATCCTCCGTTTTCTTCCAAAAAAGTCTGGATCACCGTGAACAAAGTTGTTTGTTCCTGTGGCATCTGGCTGTTTAGTATCTCCTGCCAGTCTGGAATTTCCAGCTGGTCCATAAGCAGGCACAAAAGAGCTCCTGTTTCATAGGGAATTCTTTCTGCAAGGAAGTTTTTACTATAGCTGCCGGTTTCTATTATAGTTTCCAGAGTGGAAAAAGGCACATCTTTGATATTGTCGAAATACATAACTCCATAATCATAACCAACATTTCTGGAGGCTTTTATTCCAACATAAGTTGCAGTTCCTTCAATCGTTTCCCGATCCAGTTCCTTTTTTACATAATCAGGATTGTTTTCCAGACGTTGTTGTACAATGGTTACATAATCCTTTGCATAAGGCAAAAATGTTTCCCTGCCAGAGTGACCTTCCAGAAGAGCTGTCTGGATATTATTTAGCACTTCCTATTCCTGATATAAGAGCGCCAGGTCCTGGTCAGACAGATCCTCTGTGGAGTAAACCGCTCCCTTTACCCAATTATTTTGCATATAATAATGAAAATCTTCATGACTCAAAACGTAATAAAGTGATTTGAGCGAAAGGGTGCCCTTATGGCAACTTGTGGATCATATTTGATAAAATAAATATCATTTCCCCACAGCTTATAGGTTTGTTCTATGGTATTGAAATTACCGGCAAAACGAAAAGAAAACAGCTTTGGATCGAGTGGAGAAATCCGATAAGCCACCGTCTGAAATTCCTGCGGCATTTTTATCCTTTTAGCAAAAATGCTGTGTATTTCCTGATTCGGGTTGAGCAGATACACATTTTTCATGGATTCATCCATGGCCAGAATAGGCTTATTTTCAAGGGAGAATCCCTCCCAGATATCCTGTTCCCTGGCTTTTTTGCAATAGTCTTCATATTCCTTCAGGATAAACTGATCTGTTTCCTTCAGGTCATTATAATTTGCATGAAAATGATTGCTGAGAATGATACCTGAAATCCCCAATACCAAAATACACAAGATCGCGATTATCCATACTTTTACTTTTTTAAAAGACATTCTCCTCATAATTTTCCTCTTTTCTTAGCAGTTGTGGATTATTGGGGACGTTTCTTTTTTCCTTTCGAGATGGGAATGATCTTCGACTCTGTCTGAGAGGAGGCATTTTCTATATTCTGGATTTCTGCAAAGGTATGTCCGTAAAATTCCCATTTACGGATATACTTGCTAAGTGTCCGTATTTCATTTAAAAGTTCTTCTTTTTTCTTCTTGGAACGGGCATAGTATCCAAAATTTTCAAAAAGAGAGAGATAATCCATATCATCAGCATTCATCCGGATTTCTTCGGTAAGTACAACGAATATTTCAAAGCAGGTTTCCTTGTCAAAATGAAGTATATTTTGCAGATAATCCAGGAAAAATACAATCTCTTCTTGGGGAAGCTGACATTTATGGAGTCCATAGAGAAAAATCTCTTCAAAGTCTTCCGGAATGTAGGGAGGATACTTTTTTCGTTCTTCCAGTATGAACTGATACGAACTTTCTTCAGCCAGATTTTCATCGATCAATAAAGAGTTCTGGAAAACAATGACATTTTCGTCGCAGAGATTTTTAATAGCTTCTGTAAGCATTTCTTCCTTCAGAGAACCTTTTTTATAGTGACAAAAGATTTCCTTGGCCTCATTCAGCGAAATAACTCCATAAAGATAGACAACACCCTGCAGATATATTTTTGTCATGTAAAGGTTCTCTATTCTGACTTTCAGGGAATTCGTATAAATAGTCCGGAATTCTTTGGCAACATCCTTGGGAATCTGGAAAAAAGGAAGTTCTCTGGAGAATGCTCCATAGGTACAGAGAAACAGGGAATGAGAAACAAAATCTTCTGATGCCAGAACGCCCTTTTTCTGTATTGCATTTTCCATTAAATCGAGCTCCGGAAAACTTGTCTGTTGAATCATATTCTCCATATATTCTGAGTTCAGAAGCTGATCATTTAAAAAGAAGACAAGTTCCCTTTTATTGTATTTACTGTATCCTTGTAGATGATGATGTCTGGCTATTGTGGTAAGCATATCCTTGGGATAATCCATCAAAACCTGAATCAGGGTTTCCGGCTGTTCCGTCATATTGCGGGCAGTCATTTCCATCTCCTGGTAATATTGTTCCATCTCATCTTCGTAAGACAACGGATTTTCTGGATATTCCCATTCGCGAAGCTTCTTGTTGATGCAATCCAGGTCAAAATCTTCTGCTTCCTCTTTATGATTATTAAAACCCCAGATTCCACCACAGTCCTCTATCATATTTGGTCCCTTTGCCTTCAGAACCTGAGGATAACGTTCCTGACGATCTATCACATGTTCCACCTGAATCTTATGGGTCCAGTTATCTCCAAAATCATATGTATAGGAAAAGGTCTTGTGTTCCATCCATCGATCAATGTACATGGTTGTATCATCGTTCTCTGGGCTTTCATAGTCTACCATAATATGGTATCCATTTGGAAAATCAAAGGAATAAAGATGACTGTGAGTCCATCCAAAGATTTCTTCAATAATATCATCCAGATCACGGAATGTAATTCCGTTGGGAACAAGCACTCGTCTCCAAATTGGCGGTTTACTTCCCTGAATTGTAATTTTTAACTGGTAAGCAAAAGACATATTTTTTCTCCTTCTATACATCATGTGTTTATCAATGGAAACCTCTTTTTGTGTGAATTTATTGTATCATTGTAAAAGGACTGAAACAAGACAGGAGTTAATAATCCTGACTTTTTTCTTCCAATACTATTTCTCTGGTTTCAACTCTGAATGTCTGTTATAATAAAATCAGAATGTAAACGACTTCCAACAAAAACATTCAACGGATATGAAAATATCTACTACAGCTTGTAATTATGACACTTAAAAAAGGAGAATTCTATGACTTCAGATTATCGTTCAAACATAAACCAACCCAACCATGATTTGCTCCATGATGAAAATGGAAACATCCAGATCAGAGAACAGGATCCGGAAAAAAGCTATCAGGCCATGGCAGAAATTGTCCGGAATATGACAAAAGAGCTGGAAACTCTGAACCAGCTTCTGTCTCAGTATTCGAAACAGGTTCTGCTCCAGATTGCCAGAATTCATCATTTTCGAGGATACAGTAAATACAATAAGCAGGAACTGACAGACTGGATCAGCCAGCAGTTAATGAAGCCAGAACATATGAAGACATTGATCGAACAGATGGAACTTTCAGAGATTGCACTGGCAGAAGCAACCATCCAGGATAAAGGAATCCTCATTCCGGAAGAATTTATTTCCAGATCTTTATTTCTTTGTACATATGGTGCTTTTAATGAGACAACACATTTTTTCCATTTTCCAAAAGAAGTGGCAGAAGCCTTCCAAAGTATCTGTACAGATGAATTTAAAGAAGAGCTTGGAGACAAACAGATTCTGAGAGCCTATGTCCAGGGAATGATCTACCTTTATGGAGTTATTTCCCTTGATGAATTAAAAAAGAATTTTATCCATTACGAAAAAAGAACCCTGTCAGATGAAGAACTGACAAAAACAATAGAATCTCTCAGTGAAAAAGGCGAGATAATCCAGAAGGAATTGCTGCTGATGGACAGCAATCTGGAAGAGGAGGATACCTACCTGTATATTCAGAAAGAGCAGGAAGCATATTCCCGCTATCTTCCCCATGATTTTGAAGAACTTCTTTCCTATGGAATCCATCAGACACAACTCCCAGGGGAGGAACATCAGTTTTTCATGAATTATCTTCAGAAAACAATGGGATTTGATAAAAATACTGCTTTGGAGATTTTTGTGGAACTGTGTGATGCAATCCGGATGAATGAAGAGGATACCGGACTTCTGGCAGTTTTTGAAGAATATGATTATCACATCACTTCTCCTAAGATGATGGAAGAAACTTTGAAACAGCTTTGGATGCTCAGCAATTACATCCGCAGATGGGAGCTTTTTGGACATACGCCAGTAGAAATCCAGGCAATGACAAACAAAACCTCTTTTGCGCAGCCAGTCCAGAAGATTGTGCCCATTACCAAAGGGAAAAAAATCTATCCTAACGATCCATGCCCCTGTGGAAGCGGAAAGAAATACAAAAACTGCTGCAGCAGAAAATAAAAACAGGCAGGAGGGATGCCTATGCGTAGAAAATGTACGGAAGCTCTGCTCCAATGGAAAAAAAATCCCCACCGCAGGCCTCTGGTTTTAAGCGGCGGCCGTCAGACAGGAAAAACCTGGCTGTTACGGGACTTTGGAGAAAAACATTACGAAAGTACCTTGTATATCAATCTGGAAACGGATCAGCCCGTGTCAGAATTTCTCTCCGTTCCAAGAGAAGCAGAGGAAGTCCTGTTGTTTTTGGAGACCTATGGGAACAAACCCATTCGGCAAAGCACTACTCTTTTGATTCTGGACAATATGCACAGGCTGCCCACAGGCCCCCAACTTCTGGAAAAAATCGGGCTTGATTTTCCCGGATATCATATCGTGGTGTCCGAACGGATCGGTAATCCCCGGAATTCCCGTTATGCCTCCGGGGATGTGGATTCTCTTTTTCTGTTTCCTATGGATCTGGAAGAATTCCTGTGGGCAAACAAGGAATTTTCCCTTGCCAAAGAAATCCGGGAACATTTTTTATCCAGAGAGCCCATAAAGAAAACACTCCACGAACGCGCAATGGCACAATTACGTCTGTATCTTGCTATTGGGGGGATGCCTGGCGCCATATGCGAATACCGCCGGGAAAAAAAGCTTCTGTTGGTTCCAGACATTCAGAAACAGATTTTATCCCTGTTTCTTGCTGATATTACAGAATTTGCCCCAGAGGGAGCTGCCAGACATAGCCGTAATTGCTTCTATTCTGTGCCTTCCCAGCTTTGCAGGGAGAACAGCCGGTTTCAGTACCGCCACGTGGTAAAAGGGGGCACAGCGAGGATTTACGAGCCTCCATTGCAGTGGCTGACTCACCAGGGATTGCTGTATCGTTCTTCCAGACACAAGGCAGGAGAAACTGCCGAAGATACCGCTAACCGCTTTTACTTCCCGGATACAGGTCTTTTTACCTGTCAGCTTGGCATTCCCGCCTTTCTGCTTTTGTCCGGAGAACCCACCCCACAGACGCATGCAATCCTGGAAGCCTATCTGGCCCAGACCTTTGTCCAGAACGGATACAATCTGTCCTACTGGACAAGCGGAAACCAGGCATACATTCCCTTCCTCTTGCAGAAAGAAGGGGAAACACTGGCTGTTGATTTCCGTCTGGACAGCCACACCAGGAATCGAAATCTGGCACGTTATGAAGATTGTGGGGAAACAGGAAAACGGATTTTGTTCTCTACGGAGGATTTCCACACAAAAGATCGATATGAGATCATGCCGCTGTATGCTGCATTTTGTTTGTGAACGAATTATTCAAAGCTATCTTAGCATCCATACACAAAGGAAAAATAGCCGCCATTACTCTCAATGATATGACATCTCCAACATAACAGATTTTTGTATTATATCTGTCTGCTTTCCAGGTGTCATAGCAAATAGTGGCGGCTGTTATATTGTAACAGCAAATGTTTGACATAGCTATGGGAGTGCCAGCCTATATCATATACAAGTGTAGGATTTAAGTACATTTACTGCCTTTTACAATCAAAAACTTAAAAGAAAGCCTCTGCTTATAATATTTATGTGGAAAACACTTCTCTAAAACAGAAAAATTCGTGGATAACTACCGATTTTCTCTTAATCGCCATGATATTTCATAGTTATAAATCAGTCCATTCTCATTTTTTCATCTTCTTCCACCCTCACAATTCCCACACAATTCAGAAAAATCACATCCGCAACCACGCCAAGGGGAACTATAACATGACGAAACTTAAAAACACAAAGAAGGGCATGGCGAAAAAAGCGCTGAGCATTTCTCTCGTCGCAGCAATGCTGGCTACTTCTAATGTTCCGGTTTGGGCTGCAGAGTTCACAGATGGAACAGATGCAGTAGTAGAAGCTCCGGTTGTGGAAGAAGCTGTAGATACCTTTAGCGCTGAAGCAGAAGCTCCAGTTGAGGAAGTACAGGAAGCACCAGTTGTAGCAGCTGAAACAACAGGTACAGGATATAAAGCTACCTTAGGTGACTTTACTTATGGTAGTGGAGCTGTAACAAACAAAGAGGTTGTTTGGGGAGACACAATCAAAGTTCCTTTAACTGTTACACCTGATTCTGGAACTGACACAGGAAAAGTTTACGCAGTTTGGAAATTAGATGGCAATGCAATTGCTACACCTTCTGCATATAAAGATGTCGTTGCTAACAGCGGAAATTGCCAGACTGAAGTAAAAGCTGAATATGCAGGTAAAAAGCTTTCTTTGTATGTATTTGCTACAACTGGAACTGCAACGGATCCTGTTGTATGGTCTTATACATCCGATGAAATTTCTGTTAAGGCAAAAGATATCAATACCGTAGATGAACTTACAGCGAAGGGAGCAGTTACATTAGGAAAATTCGCTCCTACATATGATGGAAAATCACATGTTCCTACAATGGAAGATGTTACACTTGGAAGTGGTGTTAAAAACTTTACAAAAAATGATTTTACTCTCGGAGCAGCCGTTGGCGATACTGTTAATGTAACAAAAGATGGTTGCTATGTACTTTTATCTGCAAACAAAGCTGGATATACAGGAAGTTTAAAATTAACTTATCAGATAGAACCAGTAAGCATCACAAATACTAATGTAAATGATTATTTTGCTGCTTCCTTTGTTACAACAAGCACTCCTTATACAGGAAAAGCAATTGAACTTGACAGATCCTATGTAAAACTGGTAGATAAAAAATCCAATACGGAAGTTACTACTACTTATGTGCAAGAAGAAGGAACTATTATCTCCATCCAGGAAAGTGACGCTAAAGCAGGCAATGAATTTAAAGATATTTTAACTTTCCCATTAAAGGCAGCAGCAGATGAAAAAAATAGCAATTACAAAATTGCAGCTGGTGTTGCAATTAAGCCAGATGGCAAATTTGCAGTTACTCAGAGAGATTTAAGCACTGTAGAGGTGACAATTCCAGAACAGAAAAATGTAAATGGAACATTAGTCATCAAAGCGACTAGTTTGAAATTTAAAGAAAAAGATACAAACAAAGAATTGAATCTTGGAAAGGATGTTGCAGATATTTCTCTCGCATCTTCTGTTGGAAGTCATACAGTTGACATTAAACCAGCAACAAATAACAAAAATGTAACTGGTTCCACAACAGCTGTTGTTCGTGTTTCTGACACCTCCCTTGCAAATGCAGAATTCGAGAATAACACATATGCAACACAGGCAGAAGAATATACAGGCGAACGTATTACCAAAGATATTACAAAACTTGGCGTATTAAAGATTAACGGAACAGTAATCAGTTCTGATAACTACGAAGTTCAGTTTGGAACAAACATAGACGCTGGTGATGATAAAGGTGTAATCAGAATTATCGGTAAACAGAGCTACCAGGGCAGTGAAAAAGAAATCTATTTCGATATCAACCCTGCTAAAGTAAACAAAGATACTGTAACTTTCAACGAGTTTGTAGAAAAGAAAGACACTACAAACCCAGAAGATTATAAAACAGCAATCGGTTTAGTTGTAAAGGCTAAAAATGCAAACGGTAAAGAGTTTACACTGACTGAAGGCACTGATTTTGTTGCTACATATGAATTTAGTGACAAAACAGGTGAAGTTGGTGCAAAAGTAAATGTTACATTAAAAAATAAAGACGGTTTACTGAAAAACAC
>SAMEA3387494__coassemble_2271_pt1 | contig 19797 bp, 14 predicted proteins | sample SAMEA3387494__metabat2_low_PE_043 | metagenome-assembled genome bin SAMEA3387494 (sample SAMEA3387494) | Felis catus | biome: Faeces | place: United Kingdom | collected 2012
CAGTGTACACAGCGCCGTGGGAAACAAGATGGTGGGCGCCAGAGTAAACGGAAAGCTGGTTCCCATTGAATATCAGATCAAAAACGGAGACCGGATTGAGATCATCACTTCTCAGAATTCCCAGGGTCCCAGCCGTGACTGGCTGAAACTGGTGAAAAGTACCCAGGCGAAGAATAAGATCAATCAGTGGTTTAAAAAAGAGCTGAAGGAAGATAATATTCTCAAGGGAAAGGATATGCTTGCCCAGTATGCGAAATCCAAGGGCTTCAAAATTGGCCTTTATACAAAGAGTCAGTATCTGGAAGCAGTGCTGCGTAAATATGGTTTCCGTGACTGGGACTCTGTACTGGCTGCTATTGGTCATGGGGGTCTGAAGGAAGGGCAGGTCTTTAATAAGCTTCTGGAGGCTTATGAAAAAGAAAATAAAAAGAACCTCACAGATGAGCAGGTTCTGGAAGCATCTCAGGAGTCTCAGGAAAAATTGCATGTTGCCAAGAGTAAAAGCGGTATTGTGGTAAAAGGAATCCATGATGTGGCGGTTCGTTTTTCCAAATGCTGCAATCCGATTCCCGGAGATGAAATCGTAGGGTTTGTTACCCGTGGACGTGGAATTACCATTCATCGTACAGATTGTGTTAATGTGCTGAATATGTCAGAGATGGACAGAAGCCGTCTCATTGAAGCGGAATGGCAGAGAGCAGACAGCAAGGTATCTGAGAAATATATGGCGGAGATCAATATTTACGCCAATAACCGTACAGGACTTTTGGTGGATCTCTCCAAACTTTTAACTGAACGCAAAATCGATGTGCGCAGCATGAACAGCCGTACCAACAAACAGGAGAAAGCTACGATTTCCTTAAGCTTTGAGGTAAAGAGCAAGGAAGAGCTGAATTCTCTCATTGGCAAGATCCGTCAGATTGAAAGTGTGATTGACGTAGAGAGAACTCGTGGATGATCCATAAAAAGGAGGATATATGGCAAAGCTGGAATTACAGAAGTGTGTGCTTGGCATGGTATCTACCAACTGTTATTTTTTAAAAAATAAAGAAACAGGGGAGCTTCTGCTGGTGGATCCGGCAGATGGCGCCCATGCCATTGTACAGAAAATAAATGAAATGGAAGGAAAACCTGTGGGAATCCTTCTCACCCATGGTCATTATGACCATATCCTTGCAGTGGAGGAAATCAGGAAACAGTATGGAATCCCTGTATATGCCTGTGTTGATGAGAAGGGACTTTTAGGAGATCCTTCTTCCAATCTCTCCGGTTACAGCGGAAGAAGCTGTACCGTGATTCCGGATATTCTTCTTTCTGATCTGGAAGTCTTTACTGCGGCAGGATTTTCCATCCAGATGATCCATACACCGGGGCATACGAAGGGAAGCTGCTGTTACTATCTGAAGGAAGAACAGGTTCTTTTTAGCGGAGATACTCTGTTTTATGGTTCTGTGGGCCGGACTGATTTTCCGGGAGGAAGTACCGCAGAAATTGTAAGAAGTCTTCATAAGCTGGTGGATTCTCTTCCGGAAGAGACAGAGGTCTATCCGGGACATGATGCATCTACGACCATTGGATATGAAAAGAGGTATAATCCATTTGTATAAGATTTGTATTTTATTTTCAGACACAGAATTTGAACATGATGTATATGAATTGATCAGGGCGTTTTACCCGGAAGCAGAGCTTCAGTCTCTCTATGAACCCTCAGAAGAGGCAGAAAAAGAGAGCGATCTCTTCTTCCGGATTGAAAAAAAAGAAGATCAAAATGTCTTCATTCATTACAAGGGGGAAGAGCGATCCGGTGTGATCAGCGCCCAGATGATTCAGGGGCAATCGAAGGATGCCCTTATTTCTTGTGATACAAAGAGCAAAGCGTTTGATGGACACAGTCTGCGCAAGGAAAACAAGGATATACTTAAGCTTGCTTTGTATCAATTGCTGGTAAAGCTCACAGGAAAAACCCTGCCCTGGGGGAATCTTACAGGAATCCGTCCGGCCAAGCTGGCAATGGGAATGCTTGAAGAGGGAAAAAGCAATGTGGAAGCAGCTAAGGAAATGCGGGAACGTTACATGGTAAGTCCCCAAAAAGCAGCGCTGGCCATTACCATTGCCAACCGGGAACGGGAAATCCTGAAAAACATTGATTATGAGAATGGGTACAGTTTGTATGTGGGAATTCCTTTTTGTCCCAGTATCTGTCTGTACTGTTCCTTTAGTTCTTACCCTCTGAAACAGTGGAAACACCAGGTGGATGCTTATTTGGATGCCCTTTGTAAAGAAATTCAGGCAGTTTCTTCCATGATGAAAGGCAGAAAGCTGGATACCATTTATATAGGAGGGGGAACCCCCACCACCCTGGAACCTGATCAGCTGCGGCGTCTTCTTACCCAGCTGGGGGAATCCTTTGGATATGATGGAATCGAAGAATTTACGGTAGAGGCAGGAAGGCCGGACAGCATCACAAAAGAGAAACTTCAGGCGTTGAGAGAGTTTCCAGTTGGCCGGATTTCAGTAAATCCACAGACCATGAATCAGAAGACTCTGGAGCTTATTGGACGCCGTCATACAGTAGAAGAAACAAAACAGGCATTTTTCATGGCAAGAGAATGCGGCTTTGACAACATCAACATGGATTTGATCGTTGGACTTCCCGGTGAGGACCGCCTTATGGTAGAACATACCCTTTCCCAGGTAAAAGCTCTTTCTCCTGACAGCCTGACCGTACATTCTCTGGCTGTAAAACGGGCGGCCAGACTGAATATGTTTAAGGATCAGTATCAGGAGATGACCTTTGAAAACAACCAGGAAATCATGGATCTGACCATGAAAACAGCTTACGAAATGGGAATGGGCCCTTATTATCTCTATCGTCAGAAGAATATGAAGGGAAATTTTGAAAATGTAGGCTATGCAAAGGTTGACAAAGCCGGGATTTACAATATACTGATTATGGAGGAAAAACAGCCCATCCTTGCATTGGGGGCAGGTGGTTCTTCCAAGCTGGTCTTTGACCACGGAAAACGGATTGAACGGGTAGAAAATGTAAAGGATGTGACCAATTACATTACCCGAATTGAGGAAATGATCCAGAGAAAACAGACAGGTATTGCCACCTGGCTGTCATAAGAAAAAAACAGGAGGGATATCCTTGCAGGGGGCATATAAATCAGCGTCAAAGACATCATCGGATCGGATTCTGGAATTTGATCTGAAAAGTGAACTTAGTCACGGAGTAAAGGTGAGCAATCTGGCATATGATCTGGCAAAGGAACTTATGCTTCCTCATGATGTCTGCTATGAACTGGCCATTGCCGGGATGCTCCATGACATTGGCAAGCTGAAGCTGACCGGCTACATCAATGGACAGGAGAGAAATCCTCTGGTCATCGAGGAACTGAAATATGTTCGCATGCATCCCAAACTGGGATATGAGGAACTGAAAGGCCAGGGGTATTCAGATTTTATATTGGAAAGTATTCTTTATCATCACGAAAATTATGACGGAAGCGGTTATCCATATAACTTTGTGGGAGAGGAAATCCCCATAGGGGCAAGAATCCTTCGGATCTGTGATGTGTTTGCCGCTCTTAGTTCCGACCGCTCTTATCGGAAGGCATTTGACCAGGATACGGTCATGGAGCTGATGATTGAAGAGGTAAAGAATTTTGATATGAAAGTATTTCTCGCGTTTCAAAGAGTAGTACATAAAGAAAATGAGAAAGGTACTGTCCCGGGGAAGGGGCAGGCCAAATGAGTTAAAAGGAGGTTCTCATGGCATTAAAGAAAAAACCGGTAACCGGAATGAAAGATATTTTACCAAAGGAGATGGAAATCCGAAATTATGTGATGAACATGATTCGGGAAACCTATGGCACATTCGGATTTTCTTCCATTGAAACTCCCTGTGTGGAGCATATTGAAAACCTGTGCAGCAAGCAGGGTGGAGAAAATGAGAAACTGATCTTTAAAATCTTAAAAAGAGGAGAGAAGCTGAAGTTAGAGGAAGCAAAGGAAGAGGCAGATCTGGTGGACTCCGGACTGAGATATGACCTGACAGTTCCCCTTTCTCGTTATTACTCCAATCATGCCAATGAGCTGCCGGCACCATTTAAGGCACTGCAGATGGGAAATGTATGGAGAGCAGACCGTCCTCAGAGAGGACGTTTTCGTCAGTTTATGCAGTGTGACATTGACATTCTGGGAGAGCCTACTTATCTGGCTGAGATTGAGCTGGTTCTTGCGACAACCACACTTCTTGGCAAGCTGGATTTCCATAATTTTACCATCCGAATCAACGACCGTAAAATGTTAAAAGCAATGGCAGAGTACAGTGGATTCCCAAAAGAAAGTTTTGATACGGTCTTTATTATTCTGGATAAAATGGATAAGATCGGTCTTTCCGGCGTGGCAGAAGAACTGGAAAAAGAAGGCTTTGCAAAAGAAAGCATCGATACCTATCTGAGTCTGTTCCAGGAAATCACTTCCGATATCGAAGGGGTTCGTTACTGTAAAGAAAAGTTAAAGGATGTTTTGGACCCCAAGGTGGCGGAAGATCTGGAAACCATTATTTCCACAGTGGATGCAGTAAAAACAGCAGACTTTAAGATGGCCTTTGATCCGACTCTGGTACGTGGTATGTCCTATTACACCGGTCCTATCTTTGAGATTTCCATGGACGAATTCGGCGGTTCTGTGGGAGGCGGCGGCCGTTATGATGAAATGATCGGCAAGTTTACCGGAAACAATACCAGTGCATGTGGATTTTCCATTGGATTTGAGCGTATTGTCATGCTGCTTTTGGAGAGAGGATATGAAATCCCTGCAAAAGGCGGTAAAAAAGCATACCTGATCGAAAAGAATATGCCATCAGATAAGCTTCTGGAAATTCTGAAGCAGGCAGAGGCAGAGAGAAGCGCCGGTACACAGGTGGCTATTTCCATTATGAAAAAAAATAAAAAATTCCAGAAAGAACAGATGATGACAGAAGGTTATACAGAGTTTGTGGAATTTTTCAGAGATAGATGTTAAGACACGGCTAAGAGTCATGGAACAGTGAAGAAAACCGAAAAGAGGAGAATATTATGGCTGAAAGTATGAAAGGACTGCACAGAACCTGTCGATGTGCAGAAGTGACAAAGGAAAAGATCGGCAGTGAAGTAACCCTGATGGGATGGGTACAGAAAGCGCGTAACAAAGGCGGACTGGTGTTTGTAGATCTTCGTGACCGTTCTGGAATCATGCAGGTGATTTTTGAAAACGGAAGCATTGCAGAAGAAGATTTTGAAAAAGCAGGCAAATTAAGAAGCGAATTTGTGATTGCAGTTACCGGTGTGGTAGAAAAACGTGGCGGAGCAGTCAATGAAAATCTGGCGACAGGAGAGATGGAACTGCGTGCAACTGCTCTTCGGGTACTGTCTGAAGCAGAGGTACCTCCTTTCCCAATCGAAGAAAACAGTAAGACAAAGGACGAAATCCGTTTGAAATATCGTTATCTGGACCTTAGAAGACCAGATCTGCAGAGAAATCTGATGTTAAAGAGTAAGGTGGCAATGCTTACCAGACAGTTTTTTGCAAAAGAGGGCTTTCTGGAGATTGAAACCCCTATGCTTGGAAAGAGTACACCAGAAGGTGCAAGAGATTATCTGGTTCCTTCCAGAATCCATCCAGGCAGCTTTTATGGGCTTCCTCAGTCTCCTCAGCTGTACAAACAGCTTTTGATGTGCTCAGGATATGACCGTTATATTCAGATTGCAAGATGTTTCCGTGATGAGGACCTTCGTGCAGACCGTCAGCCGGAATTTACCCAGATTGACATGGAGCTTTCCTTTGTGGATGTGGATGATGTGATTGACGTGAATGAAAGATATCTGGCATTCCTGTTCAAAGAGGTTCTGGGAATTGAGGTAAGCCTTCCAATTCAGAGAATTACCTGGCAGGAAGCTATGGATCGTTTTGGTTCTGATAAACCAGATCTTCGTTTTGGCATGGAACTTCATGATGTCAGCGAAGTAGTCAGAGATTGTGGATTTGGTGTATTTACCGGAGCTCTGGAAAATGGAGGCTCTGTTCGTGGTATTAATGCAAAGGGGCAGGGAACAATGCCGCGTAAGAAAATCGATAAGCTGGTTGACTTTGTAAAGGATTATGGCGCAAAGGGGCTGGCATATGTGGCAATTGCAGAAGATGGAAGCAGAAAATCTTCCTTTGCCAAGTTTATGACAGAGGAACAGATGGATGCTCTGGTTGCAGCTATGGATGGAGAACCAGGAGATCTTCTTCTGTTTGCTGCTGACAAGAATAAAGTGGTTTATGATTCACTGGGCGCCCTTCGTGTGGAACTGGCAAAACAGATGGATCTGTTGGATAAAAACGAATATCGTTTCGTATGGGTGACAGAATTCCCACTTCTGGAGTGGAATGAGGAAGCAGGACGCTATACAGCGATGCATCATCCATTCACCATGTTGATGGAAGAAGATTTGGAACTTCTGGAAACCGATCCAGGTAGGGTTCGCGCTAAGGCTTATGACATTGTCTTAAATGGTAATGAAATTGGAGGCGGAAGTGTCCGAATCCATCAGAATGATATTCAGGAAAAAATGTTTGAAGCTCTTGGCTTCACAAAAGAAGCTGCTTATGAGCAGTTTGGATTCCTTCTCAATGCGTTCAAATACGGAGTACCTCCTCACGCTGGACTGGCTTACGGTCTGGACCGTCTGGTGATGCTGATGGCAAAAGTAGACAGTATCCGTGACGTGATCGCATTCCCGAAGGTAAAAGACGCTTCCTGTTTAATGACACAGTCTCCAAGCCGTGTCAGCGAAGAACAGCTCAATGAACTGGGACTTGAAGTAGAACCAGAGGAAGAAGCATAAAGAAGACTTTTGTAGTCTGTTATAGAAAAAGGCTCTATGTCAAGTTTTGGGGTGGGATTCTTATGAATCCCACCTTGTTACTGTACTTAGAGCCTTTTTTACGTTTTGTTCTAGGGCATGAAAAATAAATCTTCGTGCCAACATTTATTATAGAACCTGTTTTATATAGAATTAATTTACCGCATCTTCCTCGGGGACAATGTTGGTGGCCAGCGTACCAAAGATGGCATTACCCAGTTCATTCTGATTGTTTTCCAGCTTCCAGGAAATTCCATCGTTTGTCAGAACAAAAGTGGCTGGCTCTTTTTTGGTGGCGCTGTTATTCTGAATATTTGACAGGAGCAGCTCATAGGATTTGTCATAGCGCTTTTGGAAACCGTCAATGACTGCATCTGGTGAATCCAGATAAGCAGACAGTTCTTTTTGGTAGGCAGAAAGAATGGCATCGCTGTCAAAGGTGGTGATATCTGTCTGAATGGAGGCATGATACCCATCTACGGAGCTTTCTTTTACTTTGTAATTGAATATTTTATGTACCTGCTCCACCAGAGCAGAGGCAATGGCATTTTTCATTTCATCAGAAGAATTAAAAATACTTTCCACGCCCAGATAATTACTCATTTCTTCTACATTCATTTTTTTGAGAGTTTTTAGGTGAACACCCAGAGTTTCCTCCGGGGACAGAATGTCCGGGTCGGACAGATAAGTCACAAGACCGCCCACAAGGTCATTCTCCAGTGCGTGGGTGCGCTTGATTTCCCAGTTCTCTTTGTTGGAATCACCAGTATTCTGAAGCTGAATTACAGAGTTGGTTTCTGTAAGTTCATAGGTGTTTGTTTTCAGAAGCTGGTTCAAGAGCAGATAGCGGTCTTCCAGAGAGAGAGAGGTATCCCTGAGATCTTCTTCTTCCGTGTCAGCCGCATAGAGAATTTCCTTTTTTAATTTGGCCTCGGCAAAATCCCGTGCCAGGGTATGGGCATCAATAGTAGAAAGCCGGACAGAAGCCTCGGCTGTTTTGTGTTTTTTGTCAACGTCAATGTCCAGAATCTTGTAGTCAAAATCCTGGAAAAAGAGAGAAAAAACCTCTTCCAGTTCACTGGAGAGTGTTTTTCCAGTTTGGGCATCGGGAAATAATTCCTGGTAGGAGATATACTTTTGTGCAGTATCAGAGTCCAGATTTTTCAAAAGATCCAGTTCACTGATAATGGTTTCCTCAACATCTGTCTTATCCATGTGGGAACAGCCAACAAAAGCCATGGCAAGAATAATGACCAGAAGAAGAGGAAAATACTTTGTGATCTTCATACGAGTTCTTTCCTTTCCATAAGATTCCTGCTCATTTTAACAGATTTTGGAGCAAAAGTCAAAAAAGCCTTAAATTTGAACGATTTTTCTAAAAAAAAGATGAATTTTTTGTGAAAGTTTTAGGGATTTCCAGGAAACCTTTTCTTTTTCCGGAGAATCTGGTATGATAGGAGCGTAATTACGGGAGGAGAAAAAAAGTGAGAAGAACATATCCAAAGAGAAATCTGTAAGATGTGTTTGAGAATAGAAATCCGGAAATTACTGCCAGGAAATTAGCAGTAAGCTTCAGAGTGATTGGAGGAAAATATGAAAAAACGGATATTTGTTGTAGGAGGGATTCTCATTGCAGCAGGTGCGGCCAGTGGATTGGGCTGGTATTATTATCAGCAGCAGGCCAGTCCGGCAGCAGATGGGGAATTGGCATATGTTTCAACGGTTAGCAAGATTACAGGGAATGAAGCCGGGGTGATAAACCGTTATGCCGGTGTGGTGGAACCTCAGGAAACCGTGGAAGTGAAAATTGACAGTGGCCGTGTAGTTAAGGAAGTCAAGGTAAAAGCCGGCGAAGAAGTGAAGAAAGGACAGTTACTGTTTGAGTATGATCTTTCCAGCATTCAGGAGAATCTTCAGGAAGAAAAATTAAATCTGGAGCGTTTGAAGAACGAAGCGTTAAGCTTAAAAGAACAGATTGCAACTCTGGAGAGTGAGAAGAAAAAAGCCTCCAAGGATCAGCAGCTTTCCTATACCATTGAAATTGAAACCAATAAAATGAATCTCAAAAAAAATGAGTACGATCAGGAGAGTAAGACAGCACAGATCCAGAAACTGCAGAATGCAACGGGAAATACAGAAGTACGAAGCGAGATTGACGGTGTGATCCAGAAGATTGATGCGTCTAAGATGACTTCAGAGGACGGAGAATATATGGATGAATCTGCCGGTGGAGATATGTACGGAACAGAGAATGGAGACAGTGGTGCATTTATTACCATTCTAAGCACAGGCGCATATCGGATCAAGGGTAAGATCAACGAACTCAATGAGATCATGGAAGGACAGCCCATTATCATCCGCTCCCGTGCAGATGAGACGAAGACCTGGAGTGGAGTGGTTGGCAGTATTGATTATGATAATGCTGCGGAAGACAATACAGAAAATAATATGATGTATTATGGAATGATGGATTCTTCCGATTCCCAGACCACATCCACCAGCTACCCCTTCTATGTAACGTTGGATTCTTCTGAGGGACTGATGCTGGGACAGCATGTATACATTGAGCCGGATAACGGCCAGGAAGAAAAGAAAGACGGATTATGGCTCAGCGATTTCTATATTGCGGATGTAGACAGTCCAGATCCTTATGTATGGGCTGTGGACAAGAAGAACCGACTGGAAAAACGGCCGGTAATTCTTGGAAAATATGACGAACTGCTGGGCGAATACGAGATTGTAGACGGACTGGGATTAAAAGATTCCATCGCCTTTCCGGCAGAGAATCTGGTAGAAGGAATGGGTACCACAACCAGTGAGGTTACCATGGAGGAATCTATGGATAATGAGATGGGTGTGGATATGGAAACGAATTCGGAAGATCCGGAAATAATAGAAGATTCAGCAACCGAAGAGTTGGTTGATGATTTCTCAGATGAAGAGCTTGTACCGGTGGAAGAAGCTCCGTGACGGAAATTTGGAGGTAGAGAAATGATCTTAGAACTCAAAGGAATATACAAGGAGTACATACAGGGCAAGATGAAGGTTCCGGTGCTTAAGGATGTGAACTTTTCCATGGAAGAGGGAGAATATGTGGCCATTATGGGGCCATCCGGTTCCGGAAAGACAACTTTGATGAACATCATCGGATGCCTGGATCAGGCGACAGAGGGAACCTTTCTTCTGGATGGGCAGGATATCCGTTCCTGTTCCGAAAACCAGATGTCAGATATCCGTCTTCATAAAATCGGTTTTGTATTTCAGAGCTTTCATCTTCTTCCAAGACAAAGCGCCCTGAGCAATGTGGAAATGCCGTTAAACTATGCCAAGGTTCCAAAAAAAGAACGAAAAGCCAAAGCTCTGAAAGCATTGGATCGTGTGGGCTTGTCAGATCGTGTGGACTTCCGTCCCAATCAGCTTTCCGGTGGACAGATGCAGCGTGTGGCCATTGCCAGAGCCATTGTGAATAATCCGAAGCTCCTTCTGGCAGACGAACCAACAGGCGCTTTGGACAGTAAATCAGGAGCTCAGGTCATGGAATTGTTTCAGAAACTCAACGAAGAGGGAGTTACCGTTCTGATGATCACCCATGATCCAGACATTGCCGCTCATGCCAAACGTGTGGTGACCATTCGTGATGGAATCCTTCAGGAGAAAGAGGTGCCGGGCCATGCATAAATTCAAAAAAGTAATTATCATTCTGGTCGTTGTGTCTCTTGTGGGAATATCCATTGCCGGCGGGCTGCGTTATATGAAGAAATCCAGTCAGAAGGAAGTCATGGTGGTCAATGTTTCCAGCCTTGCCAGCACCTACTATATGCCGGATACCAGTCTTTCCGGAACAATTACTACCAGCGTTTCCCAGAATATTACCGTGGATAAGGATGCGGTTATTGAGAATGTATATGTACAGGAGGGAGATACGGTGGCCGTGGGGGATCCCCTGGTCAGCTTTGATACCACCCTGATTGAAATGGAACTGAATATTGCCAAGCTGAAAAAACAGAAACAGGAGCAGGATCTTAATAAGGCAGTTAATCGGCTGAACAGTCTTCAAAATGGCGGACCCATTGTAGAGGAGGATTCAGCAGATGATCTAAGTGGTCTGAATGAAGATGAGTCCGAGGAAATGGCAGATGCATCTGCCAGAACTCCTGGAAATTATCTGGCATATATTCATCAGCCCCTTCTTTTATCCGGAGTTTATAACAATGGATTGTTTGGAGATGGAAGCGGATTTGAGGATGGAGAGGGAGAGGATGGATTCTCTTCAGGAGAGACCCAAAACCCTGCGCCAACCAAAGCGCCGGACCCCACTCCTACCCCCGTGTTGGATGAGGATACGGATTATTTCGATCCCTATCCTAAGGACGACAACAGTAGTTTTATGGATGGGGAGACCGAATATTATGAGAAGCTGGATGAAACGTCTATCCCTTTGAAGGGTTCCGGTACAGAGGAAGATCCTTATGTATTCATCTGTAGTATAAAACAGGGTCTTGTTACAGTGACAGGCGGATTTCTGAATAAGATGGCGGGTTATACAGAAGACGGAAGCCGTATTGTGAAAGAGGGAGGATACTGGTACCAGTTAGAATTTCACGAAAATGATACCATTGCAGATTTTTCCAATCGAAAAGAATCCTGCGTGGGCTATTACCTGATTGACGGTTCTTCCCTGGAAAAACCGGTCAATATGTATATAGAAACAGAGTTTACCCTGGAAGAGGCAGACCGTTATGAACCAGATGACGGAGATGATACACTTCCAGATGATCCTTCTGGAAACGGCGGTGGAACTTCCAGTATATCAAGAGCAGAAGCCATCAAGATTCAGCAGAGAAGAATTGCATCGCTGAAGCTGGATATCCAGGAAAGTGATATTGAAATTACCAAACTCCAGAAAAAAGCAGACAAAAAACAGGTCAACAGTAAGGTGGATGGTACGGTATCCAAGGTGGGGGATCCTCTTACAGATAATTCTTCCGGTGAAGCCTTTATCACAGTAAAAAGCAAAGACGGCTATTATGTCAAGGGGGCAGTCAGCGAACTTCTTCTGGATCAGGTACAGGAAGGAAGTATTCTTTCCTGTACCAGTTATGAAAGCGGAATGTTTGAGGCAGAGGTACTGGAGGTTTCCGAATACCCTATTTCCGGTGATAATTATATGGGAGACGGAAATCCCAATGTTTCCTACTATTCCTATAGTGCCACCATTCCGGATAAGACAATTACTTTTTCGGATCAGGACTGGGTGCAGGTTACCTTAAAAAGCAATCTGGCAGACAGCGATGCGTTCTGTCTTCCAAAAGCCTTTCTCCGGTCAGAAAATGGAGTGAATTACGTTTACCGGGAAGAAAAGGGCGTATTGAAAAAACAGCCTGTAAAAGTAGGCGGAAGCAGTGACGGAGGCTATTCTGTCCTGATCAGAAGCGGTGTTTCCATGGAAGATAAGATTGCCTTCCCTTATGGAAGTGCTGTGAAGGAAGGCGCGAAGACAAAAGAAGGTACATTGGAACAGTTATATGGATATTATTAGAAAGGAGGGATTTCATGCTTGAAAATATAAGAATTTCTTTTCAGGGGATCTGGTCCCATAAGATGAGATCCTTCCTGACCATGTTGGGTATCATCATTGGTATTGCATCCATTATTGCCATTGTTTCCACGATCAAGGGAACCAGTGAACAGATTAAAGAAAATCTGATTGGAGCCGGAAATAATACGGTGGAGATTAACCTTAAGGATGGAGATAATGAATATGATGCAGAGATGGGGATGAGCAGCGGAAAACCTCCGCTTCTCTCCAAGGAGATCAAGCAGGAGGTTCTGGATCTGGAACAGGTGGAAAATGCAACCTTTTATTACAGCCGTTCCTATACCAGCAGCGTGTATTATCAGAATACCAGCTTTCAGGGCGGAAAGGTTTACGGGATCGATGAGAACTATCTGGATACCTGCGGTTATCAGATCCAGTCAGGAAGAGCATTTATCCCCAAGGATTATGACGAATTTCGTAAGGTGGCCATTGTGGACAGCAATGCAGCAGAATCCCTGTTTCCAGGAGAAGACCCAGTGGGAAAAACCATAGAAATTTCTCAGGAACCATACACCGTTGTGGGAGTTGCAAGGAAGAAGGATGATTTTCAGCCAAATATCGAAAGTATTGAGCAGTACTATCAGTATAACGAAAGTGTAACAGGCTGCATTATGATTACCAGCAAAAGCTGGCCCATTGCTTTTCAGTTTGATGAACCGGAAAATGTGATCATCAAGGCGGACAGTACTGACAGCATGAGTACAGCCGGAAGAGAGTCTGCGGAAGTGTTGAATAAAGCGGTGGCTGAAGGAAGCAAGTTTAAATATGAAGCAGATGATGTACTGAAGAAAGTAAAAGATATGCAGAAGCTTAGTGAAAGCACCAATCAGCAGTTGATCTGGATTGCCAGCATTTCTCTTCTGGTAGGGGGTATTGGCGTTATGAATATCATGCTGGTTTCTGTGACTGAACGAACCAAAGAAATCGGTTTGAAAAAAGCCATTGGAGCCAGAAAAAAGACGATTCTTGCTCAGTTCCTTACAGAAGCTTCGGTGCTTACCAGTATTGGAGGCGTGATTGGAGTCATTTCCGGAATTGGATTGTCCAAAGTGGTGGGTAAGGTCACGGGATCGCCCACAGCGATCAGTATTCCGGCAATCCTTGTTTCCGTCCTGTTTTCCGTAGTGATCGGACTGGTATTTGGACTTCTGCCTTCCTATAAGGCAGCGAACTTAAATCCCATTGACGCATTACGAAGTGAATAAAAACAGCGGTGTTCGAGCCGTTTAACGAAAAAAGAGGATTTTGCATCAGAGAGACAAAATCCTCTTTTTTTGTTCTGCAAAGTCTATAGTCCTTCAGGCTTTGGAAACATAGGGGAAAGTAAGAACAAAGGTGGCGCCTCCCCCGGGTGTGTCTTCGATATGGATGCTGCCGTGATGAAGCTGCATGATTTCTTTGGCAATGCAAAGGCCAAGTCCGAAATGCTGCTTCTCTTTTCTGGAGGTATCCTGGCGATAAAAGCGTTCAAAAACAGCCTCCTTGGCTTCATCCGGAATTCCAGGGCCATTGTCAGAGACATAGAGAAGTATCTGCCGTTCTTTCTGCTCCAAAGAAAGAATGATTTTTCCATGAGCCGGAACATAGCTGAATGCATTATCCAAAAGGATTGCAAGAACCTGGGAAATCCTGAAAGCGTCTAAGCGGCAGGGAGCTACCGGATCATCCGGAAGCCGGATCTCCAGAGAAAGTTGTTTTTTTGCGGCCAGAGTTTCGTATTTTTCATAAACATCCAGCAAAAGGGTATCCAGTTCACAGTTGGAGAGAAGGAGTTTCCAGCTATGATTGTCTGCATTGGCAAGGGAGAGCATATCGTTGATCAGTCTGGACATACGATTGCTTTCCGTACGTATCATAGATGAAAAATGATCAAATTCTTCTGGCGGCGCAGTTTCCATGGCAGAAAGACTGGCCTGGATCACTGCAAGGGGAGAACGGAGTTCATGGGAAGCAGAGGCAATGAATTCAGTTTGTTTCTTTCGGCTTTCCTGTAAGGGCAGAAGCATTTTTCGGGTAAAAAACCAGGAAAAAAGAGTCAAAGCAACAATAGCCAAAGCAACGATCCCTCCAAATGCCAGGCGTTGGTACAGAAGCTGATGATTTAATTTATCCAGGGGATATAAAATAATCACACTGAGAACACCGGAGGTATGGGGAATCAGAGCAGTGGCTGCATATGCATGTTCCATTTGGAAAATTGCCGTTTTTGTGAGTATAGAAACACTCTGCAAATGAGTTAGGTCTAATCCATAGGTATCTTTGGAAATCTGCTCTGCCTGACGAAACAGAGAAGCAACATCCTGGGAAAAGTTCAGTTTGTTAAAAAACAAAGGATTTCCGTTATCCCGGATTTCCATGGAAAATCCATAATTATTTTTTACCTGCATCAACCATTGATGGGAAATCATGGATTGTTCTTCCAGGTGCGTGATACAGGAACGAGTATTATCGGTGAAAGTGGTATAGCTGTTTTCCTTTGTTCCATTTTCAGCAATGAGAAGACAGGCTGCCGCCATAATGACCAGAATGGTACTGGTGATAAAAGTAGAAAACAGAGTCATTTGTATATGAAGCTTACGAAACATGGCGTTCTCCTTTTTCGTTTTGTTTTTTTCATCATACCACAAGAATCTGAAAGAATTCTCTAAAATGAAAAAAATTTTAAAAAGGTTTAGAGATTATTTAGAGAAAAGCCTGTTACCATTTGAGAAAAGAAAGACAAGGAGGATGTAAGATGAAATTTTATCACAGAATAAAAAAAGGCATTGCCCTGACCGCAGCGGTGACTTTGACAGCAGGAAGCATGGCAGGTCTGACAGGTTGTGGAACAGAAGAAAAAACCGGAACAGAAGCCGATATGAATAAAGAAAAAAATACACAGAAGGAGGAAGAAAAGGCAAGGGGAAGATATCTGGAAGAGGATCTAAAGCTTCCAGAAGACTGTGCCAGTCTGGAAAGCATCCAGATGTTGAAAAACGGAAGTCTCCGCATCTGTTACAGAAATCAGGACTATAACATGTGTTATGCGGATTCCGGGGACAGAGGACAGAACTGGGGAGAGACAACGGTCGTTGAAGAACTTCTTGGCATGGAAGGAGATGAGACATCTTTAGGTTATCCGGCTATTGGGGAAGATGGAAGCATGTTTTTCATGAGAAATATTCTGACGGAAGATGGTTCCGACATAGAGAGCAAGGAATATTATTATGTCAGTCCGGAAGGAAATGGAAGCCTGTTGGATTCAGAAATCATTGGTAATGAGTTTGGCTACAAGGCTGCCTTTACAGAAAAAGGAACTCTTCTTCTTAGCAGATTAGGGAATGGAATTTTGGAAATTGATCCAAAGGACAGTTCCAAGATTCATGAATATGAAAAAGGAACCAGTGTCAGCTACTTCTATGCAACTGGAACGCAGTTGACAGTTATTAGTTCAGACACGGTTCACTATTATGATCTGGAGAGTGGAAAACCGCTGGAAGAGCAGGAGGCTCTGACGAAACAGATTACATCCAATCAGCGTAACATGGAGGTTTACAGCCTGCAATCCAGTAATATTGTGGCTACAAAGGGAGAAGAAGAGAACAGCCTTCTCTATGTAGACAGTACCGGCGCTTACCGATATGGCTTTGGAGGCAGCGTGGTGGAACAGATCATAGATGGAAACCTGAATTCCATAGGCTCTCCAGATGTTGCGCCTATTGGATTAACCACGGATGAGGAAGGAAATCTTTATCTGGCCGCCCAATATGAGGATGGCAATCGGATTTTCAAATACACCTATTCCAAGGATACGCCCGCTGTGCCGGATACGGAACTTACGGTATACTCCCTGATGGAAAACAAGCTGATCCGTCAGGCTGCGGCTTTATTCCAGAAAAAATATCCAGATATCTACATCAATCTGGAAACTGGTATGACCGGGGAAGATGCCATTACCAGCACCGATGCGCTGAAAACATTAAATACAGAGATCATGGCGGGAAAAGGACCGGACGTATTGCTTTTGGACGGCGTTTCCCAGGATACTTACATCGAAAAGGGAATTCTGGAGGATCTTAGCAAGGTACTGGAAAAACTGGGAGATTCCGGTGAAATACTGGAAAACATCAAAGAGGCATATACAGAAGAAGATGGAAAAATTTATTGCCTTCCTCTTCGATTTGGAATTCCTATGCTGGAGACAAAGAAAGAGGAGCTGTCTAAGGTGACAGATTTGGAATCTTTGGCAGATGCGGTGGAAGCTCATCAGGATGAATATACGGGAACAAAACTTCCCATGTATTCTGCGATCACCCCGGAATTACTGCTGCGACAGCTGGCAGATGTTTCTGCTTCTGCATGGATGAAGGAGGACGGTACTTTGGATGAAGAGGCGGTATCACAGTTTCTTACCCACGTAAATCGGATTTATCAGGCAGGTAAACCGGCATTGGAAGAAATGCAGGAGATGATTGACTCTTATGAGCAGGAAGCGCAGACTTATAATCGGACAGATTACTCTGTAGGAATGAGCGCTTTAAGTCTTTTGAGCAATACAGAATTGTTTGGAATCGGAGGACTCTATAATCCTTCTGACCTTTCTCAGCTTTACAGTGTGGAGAAAAAGGACGACTCTTTTGGGCATAAGATTTTTGGCGGACAGGGCGAGCCGGTGTTTATTCCTACTTCCGTGATCGGCATCAGCGCCAAAGCCCAGGAAAAAGAGGCAGCAGAAACCTTTGTGGAATTTTTATTAAGCCAGGAAGGACAGTTCACCAGCAATTATAATACCGGCGGTTTTCCGGTGAACAAGGCAGCCTACGAATCAGAAGAGCTTTGGATGGGCGGAAAAGAGGAAAATGATGTTCTGGCAACCACAAGCAGTACCACGGTAGACGATGAGGGCAATATGGAAGAGGTTGCTTTGGAGATTCTCCAGCCGTCTCTGGATGCAGTTCAGGAGATTCAGGAATTTGGAAAAACCCTTACCGTTCCTGCAAGAACAGATGAAATCATTTTAAGTGCAGTGACCGAGGCTGGTGTAAGATATCTGAAGGGAGAACTGGAGCTGGAAGAGGCAGCCAGAGAAGCTATTCAGAAAGTGAACCTCTATCTTTCTGAATAAAATGGGAACTTTTCAGAAGACAGAACCCATAAAATGCTGGAATTTTCATGGAAATTGTGGGATACTGAGAAACAGACCAGGAATCAGGAAGGCAGGAATAAAATGAAGATTTTACTGATCGAGGATGACAAGGAGCTGGGCAAAGTAATTGCTTACCAGCTTCGTAAGGAAAATTTTGAAGTGGATGTGTGCGAAGACGGAGAAGAAGGATTATATTATATGCAGGAAAATATCCATGATCTTGTGATCCTGGATCGTATGCTTCCCTCCATGGATGGGATAGAAGTGCTGAAGCGAGCCAGAAATGCTCATATTTCCACGCCGGTGATCTTTCTTACTGCGCTTGGGGAGTTAAGCGACAAAGTGACTGGACTTACCAGTGGGGCAGATGATTATATGGTAAAACCCTTTGCTTTTGAAGAACTGCTGGCCAGGATTCAATGCCTGATGCGCCGGCCAGGTAAATGGGATGATTCTGCGCTTCTGAAATTGGGAGATATTTCCTTTGATCCGGAAAACAATCGCCTCTTTCATGAAAAAAAGGAATGTACTCTTTCCAAAAGAGAGGGGGCGCTTCTGGAGGTGTTTTTAAGAAATCCGGGGCAGACGCTCACCAGAACGGTGCTGATTAACCGGGTATGGGGTCTTGACAGTGAGGTGGAAGAGGGAAATCTGGATAATTATATTCATTTTCTCCGCCGGAGACTGAAGTCCGTAGAAAGCAGTCTTTCCTTAAAGACGGTGCGGGGAATCGGATATCAGATGGAAGTTTATCATTCATAATGAGGAAAAATGCCGTTGTTTCCATAGAGGGAAGGACGGCATTTTTTCTTTAGAGAATAATTAGAGATTTTCATGGTATTCTGAAAAAAACATAGGGAAGGACAAAAAAGAGATGAAAAAAAGAAAAGGAGCCTTCTATGGCTTTTTATTTATTTTCCCCAGTTTTTTTGGGGTTTGTATTTTCTGGCTGATCCCTTATCTGGATGTAATCCGGCGTTCTTTCTTCAGCGCTGTGAGCAATCAGTTTACCGGATGGGAAAATTACCGGACAATTTTTCACAATCAGGCTTTTTTGCTGGCCGCAGGAAATACCCTGCGTTTTTTTGCAATCTGCATTCCACTTCTGGTAGCGTTGTCTTTGCTGATTGCAGTTTGTCTGACCAGGCAGAAAAAAAAAATGCAGCTCTTAAAAAGTATGTTTTTACTGCCTATGGCCATTCCGGTGGCATCGGTGGTGCTATTATGGAAACTTTTGTTTGATAGCCAGGGTCTTCTGAATCATCTGCTTTCTTTGTTTTCCATAGAAAGCATCGACTGGATGCATACGGGCGCTTCCTTTTTTGTACTGGTAATCAGTTATTTGTGGAGAAATCTGGGATACGACATTGTGCTTTGGGTAGCAGGGCTTTCGGCCATTCCAACGGCTCTGTATGAAGCAGCCAGAGTAGATGGTGCCGGAGAATGGAAATGTTTTATTAAGATTACCATGCCAAATCTGCTGCCTTCACTGTTTACCATTGTGGTATTGTCGCTGCTCAATGGATTTAAAGTGTTCCGTGAGGCATACCTGGTGGCTGGGGATTATCCCCAGGATCAGATGTATCTTCTTCAACATTTGTTTAACAACTGGTATCGGGATTTATCCCTGGATAAAATGGCAGCGGCAGCGGTGGTAACCGGAGGCGTGATTCTGGTGTTGATTCTGCTGCTGCGAAGAGCATGGGAAAAGGAGGCATAGAAAATGAAAAGAACAGTAACTGTATTTCTGAGTATTTTTGCATGTATTTCTGTGCTTCCGGTTTTGTTTCTGCTCATTGGCTCTTTTATGGGAAATATGGAAATCAGAGAGTTGTTGTTTCCCATCCTTGGAGAGGCAGAAGGATTTGCTTCCTGGAAGCTGATGCCCAGATATCCCACCATACGCTCCTATGTGGAACTTCTCTTGGATACACCGGGATTTTTTGTGATGTTCTGGAATTCTGTAAAAATCACAGTGGGGGTTCTGGCAGGCCATCTTCTGGTGGGGGTTCCTGCTGCCTGGGGTTTTGCCCGTTATACCTTTCCCGGTAAGAAACTGTTGTTTACCTTATACATTGGATTGATGATGATGCCTTTTCAGGTGATGATGCTGAGCAATTATCTGGTTCTTGACCGCCTTCACCTGTTGGACTCTCTTTTGGGGATTGTCCTTCCGG
>SAMEA3387494__coassemble_2299_pt1 | contig 19312 bp, 13 predicted proteins | sample SAMEA3387494__metabat2_low_PE_043 | metagenome-assembled genome bin SAMEA3387494 (sample SAMEA3387494) | Felis catus | biome: Faeces | place: United Kingdom | collected 2012
TGCCTGCGCAGCCCAGCAAAGATAGATGGTGGAAGTCACATGGCTCTCCGTCCAGTCCATAATCTGTACCAGTTCCTCCCAGTAATCCACCTCTTCAAATTCCATCTGCTCCACAGGCGCCCCTGTAATGATCATTCCGTCAAATTTCTGGTCTTTCAACTCTGAGAAGGTCTGATAAAATTTATTCAGATGACTCATAGAGGTATTTTTTGATTCATGGCTTTCCACCGCCATAAAGGTTACATCCACCTGCAAAGGCGTATTGGACAGGGAACGAAGAAGCTGTAATTCTGTCTCTTCTTTTAAAGGCATCAGATTCAAAATCAGAATCTGAATGGGACGGATATCCTGATGAACTGCACGATGCTCGTCCATCACAAATATATTTTCTTTTTCCAGAATCTCCTTTACCGGCAAATCACCTTGTATTTTAATGGGCATTGTTATCTCTTCCTTTCTTTATCAATGTCTGTTGTCGTCTTTTTCTTCTGTCATTTTCAGAAACTCTTCTTCTGAAAGAATGGGCACTCCCAGTTCCTTCGCCTTTTTGTTTTTGGAGGAGTTGGACGTAGTATCGTTATTAATCAGATAATTGGTTTTTCCTGTGACAGAACCGGTTACCTTTCCTCCAAGAGCTTCGATCAGCGCCTTCACCTCTCCCCGGTTGGCAAAATGATGTACGCTTCCTGTGATTACGAAATTCATTCCTGCAAAAATCTGTGCTCCGGCCACTTCCTCTTCCTTCAACCGGAGATGGGAAAGAAGGTGATCCAGATTCTGGTTGTTCTCTTCCTTCTGGAAATATTCCACCAGACTTCTGGCAATAACAGGGCCAATGCCGTCAATGGCGCTGACCTCTTCTTCACTGGCATTGCGGATCTTTTCCAGATTGTATCCAAAGTGCCGGCAGATCACCTTTGCATTGGCCAGTCCGATATTGGCAATGCCAAGGCTGTAGATCACCTTGGGCAAAGTAGTTTCTTTTGCCCGTTCCAGACTTTCCAGGAGATTCTGGAAGGATTTTTCTCCAAATCCATCCATGGTCACAATTTCCTCCTGGTAACGCTGAATTTCAAAAATATCTCCCAAATTATGAATAAAGCCTCTTGCAATAAACTTTTCCAGAGTTGCCTCCGACAAACCGTCAATGTTCATGGCATCTCTGCTGACAAACAAAGTAAAAGCCTTAATCTTCTTGGCTACACACTGGGGGTTCATGCAATACAGGGATTCTACTTCGTTTTCTTTACAGATTCTGGCCTCCTGGCCACATACCGGACAGGTGTCCGGAATCTTCAGATTCCCGCTGCGGGTAAGGTTTCTGGCAATCTGAGGAATGATCATATTCGCCTTATAGACTTCAATGGTATCCCCAATGCCAAGAGCCAGTTCCTTTACAATACTTACGTTATGCACACTGGCCCGGCTTACTGTAGTTCCCTCCAGTTCCACCGGTTCAAATACAGCAATGGGATTGATCAGACCGGTTCTGGACGGACTCCATTCCATATCCACAAGTCTGGTCTCCTTCTGCTCATCTGCCCATTTAAAGGCAAAGGCATTCCTCGGAAACTTAGCTGTGCTCCCCAGCGCTTCCCCATAGGCAATGTCATCATAAAGGGCCACCAGACCGTCTGATGGAAAGTCATTCAAGGAAACAGCTTCTGCAAAATAGTCCATGGCTTCATCCAGTGTGTCTCCTGTCACCGCCCGGTATTCCACCACATCAAAGCCCTGTTTCTTCAGCCATTGAAACTGATATTCTCTGGAATTGTGATCCTCAAGTCCCTCTGCGCTTACAAGAGCAAAGGCATAAAACCGCACGTTTCTTCTGGCTGTGATTTCATTATTTAACTGTCTTACCGAACCGCTGCACAGATTTCGGGGATTCTTATATCTGGCGTCTGCATCTGGAATGGAACTGTTGATTTTTTCAAAATCAGAATATGTGATAATAGCCTCCCCCCTTAGCACCAGTTTCCCCTGATACGGAATTTTTATGGGGATATTCTGAAATACTCTGGCGTTGTTGGTGATTACTTCTCCTATCACACCATTTCCCCTTGTAACTGCCTTTTGCAGTTCTCCCTTTTCATAAGTAAGTACAATGGTCAGCCCGTCCAGTTTCCAGGAAAGCAAGGTTTTATGCCCACCTATAAACTCCCGGAGCACTTCCCTGTCCTTTGTCTTATCCAGAGAAAGCATGGGACTTTCATGGGCTTCCTTGGGAAGAGTATCCAGAGCTTCATACCCTACGTTTACCGTGGGGCTGTTTGCCAGAACGGTTCCTGTTTCCTTTTCCATTTGCTCCAGTTTCTCGTACAGAGCGTCGTACTCCAGATTGCTCATGATCTCTCTGTCTTCCTGATAGTAAGCCTTTGCCGCCTGATTGAGTCTTTCTGCCAGTTCTTTCATTTGCTGTATGGCTGTATTCATGAGATCCTCCTGTCTTTTTTATTGTTTCACCAGATGATCCTTGGATCATTTCCTGTAAGGTCTTCCATTCTTTCTTTGTAATTTCCCGAAAGGCTCCTGGAGAGAGTCCTTCCAGTGTGAGATTCATGATTCGTATCCGTTTTAAGGATGTCACATGATACCCAAAATATTCACACATCCGCCGGATCTGACGATTCAGTCCCTGGGTAAGAACGATGCGAAAGCTATGCTTCCCGGTACGTTCTGCCTGACAGGGTCTGGTAATGGTATCCAGAATAGGAACTCCCTGTCTCATTCCCCTTAGAAACTCCTCTGTCACTTCCCGATCCACCGTTACCAGATACTCCTTCTCATGATAGTTTCCAGCCCGCATGATCCGGTTCACCAGATCCCCCTGATTGGTCATCAGAAGAAGGCCCTCTGATTCCTTATCCAGCCTCCCCACCGGATAGATACGAATGGGGTAGTCCAGATATTCTGTGACAGTCGTCTCCTCTCGCTGCTTCTTTGTACTGCACACAATGCCTCTCGGTTTATAAAACAAAAGAAAGACTTTTTTTTCTTCTCTGCGGATTGCTTTCCCGTCAAGGGTCACCTTTGCATCCTCCGTAACTCTGTCACCAGGGGCGGCCTGTATCCCATTAATTCTGATCCTTCCAGCTTCCAGAAGGCGATCCGCCTCTCTGCGGGAACAGATTCCCGCATCACTTAAATATTTATTAATTCTGATGGATTCCATAAATCTGGCCCCTTCTTTTTTGTTCTGATGGTTCATTGTTCCATTATATATTTTTTTATCTTTGTCCGCAACTGGTGTCTCACACTTTCCTTGATTTCCAGTTGTATTTTTCTGTCGATTATTGTATCATGGTTATGATTGGGTTTATTTTGACTCATTCAATAAACTGCGCCTTTTCTATGTATTGTTTCTAAACAAAGGAGGAATCCCTATGCCCGGCCAGAAAACAGGGCCAAACAAAGGTTTACTGCTCCTAGCGGTATTGCTGTGTCTGATTCTTGGAGGCATCTTTACCAGGTCTTCTGCACAGCCTTCCCCTCTCAATGAGCAGGATATGTTTGTCGCAGAAGATGTTCCAAAGGAACCAGCGGCATCCAAGAGCACCAAGGCAGACCTAAGCACAGGCACAGAACATCCAAAAGCTACTGAAACCCCGGAGATTTCGGTTTCTCCAACTCCAACACCTGCTGAACCGGAAAAAGAAGTTTCTCCACAGGCAGAAAAGGGAGTATGGACCCCATCTGGAAGCAACTGGACTTTCCTCAGCGATGGAATTCCTTACACCGGATGGCTTCATGACACAGATGGAAAAACCTATTACTTTAATGCAGACGGTATTATGCAGACCGGATGGATTGAAGTGGATCAGAATCGGTATTACATGGATCTGGACGGAATCATGCAAACCAGAACCCAGAAGATTGATGGAAAAACCTACAGCTTTTCCCCGGATGGCGTTCTGAAGGAAACTTCGTCTCCGGTCACTCCATCTCCTACCCCGGTTCCGAAAAAGAAAACAAAAAAAGAAAAAACAGCAAAAAAAGCAGTTGCCCTTACTTTTGATGACGGTCCCAGTTCCTTTACCGACAGGATTCTTGACTGTTTGGAGGAAAACAACGCCAAAGCCACCTTCTTTATGGTGGGACAGGAAATTGCTAATTTCCCCGATACCGTAAAGCGGATGGATGCGTTGGGCTGCGAGCTTGGTAACCATACCTACTCTCACGTGGATCTCACCACCCTGAAAAATGCTGAGGAGATCTCCGGGGAAGTGGGCGGTACTGATCAGGCACTTTTAAAACTGGTTGACAAGGGAGCTTCTGTACTGCGTCCCCCTTATGGCTCCATCAATGACAAGGTAACTGCTTCTGTAGGGACACCTATGATTCTGTGGTCCATTGACACTCTGGACTGGAAAACCCAGGACCCCCAGCAGACAGTAGACACGGTTCTTTCTCAGGTAGAGGATGGAAGCATCATTCTGATGCACGATATTTTTGAAACCTCTGCTTTGGCAGCCGAAACCCTGATTCCCCGACTGATTCAGGAGGGTTATGAACTTCTTACCATTCATGACCTTGCCGCATCCAAAGGAATCACCTTAAAAACAGGCATTGCCTATGGTGCATTAAACAGCAATTCATAATAAAAAGAGTTCGCCGGCAGCGAACTCTTTTTATTATTCTTCAGTTTCTTCTGTTGTTTCTTCCTGTCCCTGTTCTTCCAACAGGCTGCTGTGAACGTATCCGGTCTGTCCTTCGTATTCAATCTGAATCCATTCGCCGTCTGTTCCCAGCTTCTCTACCTGTGTGCCGGCATCCAGTCCGCCAATGATATTATCCTCTTCCGCATCTGCACTTGCGCGAACATTACAGCCATCTGTCACAGTCAGTATGGTTCCATTCTCTGATGAAACTGATGCGCTTGCATCCTCCCCCAGTCCCTCAAGGAACTCAGCTAATGCCGGGCTCTCTTCCAGAGCCTTCTCATTCGCCGCTTTTACATCAGAGTATAACTTCTTCACATCATCGTCTGATTCTAATTTCGATACATATGCAGAAATCTCTGCATCCTGTATTGCACCGCCATCGATCTTCCAGCTTCCCTCGCTGTCCTTCTTCACATAAGACCAGCTCAAAGCAGGCGCCGGTGTGTCGATTCCTTTACAGATATAATCAAATTTGACATATACTACATAGGTATCTTCCTTCATACCCTGTTTCGTATAAATGTCTCCCACCTGGTAGCCTTCAATGTAATCCTTGGCATTGGTAACTCTTGTTTCATCTGACGGTGTCAGATCATCTACCAGTGTTTTCAGCGTTGCAATGTCTTTTTCCCCCAAAGCCTTATAATACTGCTTCATCAATGCAGCGATGTCTTCATTCGCCGCTTCCATGGGATTGGTTGTTTCTTTCTTCTCGTCGTTTGTCTCCCCAGCATTGTTCGGAGAAGAAGGATCATTTCCCTGGTTGTTGTTCTCTGCTGTAATCTGTTCCTGCTCGGAATTACCCTTCTTATTTCCGACACAGGCACGAATGCCGAAGAACAGGACAGCTACGACTATCAGAATTCCACCGCCAAGCATAAAATAGCGAAGGTTATCTGATAACCATTCTCTGAAATTATCCAAGTTCTTGTCCTCCTTATGTACAACGCACCAGAACGAATCAAACGTTCCAGGCAACACGTCTGAAGGGAATCGAACCCCCGCACATGGTACCGGAAACCACTGCTCTATCCACTGAGCTACAGACGCGTATTCTCACTGCGAAAGTGATATAATTGTTTTAACAAATACAAATATATCACAATCGCAGAGAATTGTAAAGGCTTTTTCTTTTTCTAAATCAGTCTGCCCTCAAATCTGAAAATTTCTTCTTGATAACAAAAAGTACCAAAAGCATCAGAAGAATTCCAACAGGAAGGGCAATCCATGGAGTCTGCACAAATCCTGCCACAATATAAGTAACAAAGGAAACGACTGCCGCTACAACCGCATAGGGAATCTGCGTAGATACATGAACCACATGATCACACCGAGCTCCTGCTGATGCCATAATGGTGGTATCAGAGATTGGAGAACAGTGGTCTCCGCATACAGCGCCTGCCATACATGCAGAAATGGAGATAATCATCAGCTCCGGATTTGTATTGCTGAATACCGCAACTACAATCGGAATCAGGATTCCAAAAGTTCCCCAGGAAGTTCCTGTGGCAAAAGCCAGTCCACAGCCTACCAGGAAAATAATCGCCGGAAGGAAATTCATAAGGCTTCCAGCCGCAGATTCCATGGCTCCTGCTACGAACTCTGCTGCTCCAAGGCTGTCGGTCATAGCCTTTAAGGACCATGCAAAGGTGAGAATCAGAATTGCCGGTACCATTGCCTTAAATCCATCTGGGATACATGCCATACAGTCACGGAAATTCAGAACACGGCGTACCATATATAAAATCACGGTAATCACCAGACCAAAGAAGCTTCCCAGTACCAGACCAACAGAAGCATCGCTCTGTGAGAAAGCAGTTACAAAATCAGTTCCTTCAAAAAATCCGCCGGTATAAATCATACCGATTACGCAACAAACCACCAGAGATAAAATCGGAATCAGAAGATCGATCACCTTTCCTCTTGGATTCACCTTCTCCTCTTCTGAATTTTCATAAGGACGGTTCTTTGTGGTAAACAGGTCTCCCTTAATGGCATTGCTCTCATGAATTCCCATGCTTCCAAATTCTTCTTTCATCAGCACCATTCCTACCATCATAACAATGGTCAGAAGAGCATAGAAGTTATATGGAATGGCACGAACAAAAATGGAAAGTCCATCTTCTCCTTCTACAAATCCGCTCACTGCAGCCGCCCAGGAAGAAATAGGGGCAATGATGCAAATCGGTGCAGCAGTGGAATCGATCAGATATGCCAGCTTCGCGCGGGATACGTTATGCTTGTCTGTGATGGGGCGCATAACACTTCCCACCGTAAGACAGTTAAAATAATCATCAATAAAGATCAGGATGCCCAGTACGATTGTGGCAAGTTCTGCTCCCACTCTTGTTTTGATGTGCTTACTTGCCCAACGTCCAAAGGCTGCTGAGCCTCCGGCACGATTCATAAGACTTACCATGGTTCCCAGAATAACCAGGAATGCCAGAATACCTACATTATAGCTGTCAGAAAGCACTTTGATGATACCATCAGAAAAAATATGATTTACCGTACCTTCAAATTGAAATCCTGAGTAAAACAGAGCTCCCACCAGAATTCCTACAAACAGAGAACTGTAAACCTCTTTGGTGATCAGTGCCAGGGCAATGGCCACAATTGGCGGCACCAGTGCCCAGAATGTTGCATACATGGCCGGCTTTGCCGCTTCCTCTTCCGCTGCAAGTACTGTGATCGGAGATGAAAGAATCGCCAACATAACCATGGATAAGCATAAAGTCCATCTTCTTTTCATGCTTTGCATTTTTTTATTCCTCCCTCTTTTCTGGACTTGATACAGGTTCTCTTTCAAAACCTGCATCCTTCTGATATCCAGAACCGCATTCTCGCGGAGCTTTCTTTTATTGGTAGGAATGCATCCTGCTTCTTCCCAATAAAAAAAGCCATGAACGCAGTCTTACGGAACACGTTCATGGCATCTTCATTCTATTACCATTTTTTCAGATAGCGCTCCACAACTGTGACAGTACGCTGCATCTTATGCATCGTCCCAGAACTCCCCCTCCTGGCTGTCGGAGCCCTTCGGCGGCTTCCCCTTTTCCGGTGAATGGCTGCCATAGCCAAATTCATCACCGGTACTCTTGAAATCCGCACCTCTATCATTCTTTCTATCAGATGTAACACGTCTACTGTATCAGCTTTCTGGAAAAATAGCAAGGTTTTTTCTAAAAAATATTATTTTTCTTCTTTTCGCTCAAATAAGGTATAGGCATTTACCGTTCCAACTTCCTCATAGCCCCTTTTTTGAAAAGACGTTTTCTGTTTCTGTGTCTTCTCTGGTTCTGCGGAAAGCTTCACCGCCACATAATCACAGTTTTTCTTCCTGGAAAGACCTGCAATTTTTTTCATGGAGGGTTCCGGGGCAATCATTTCCTGGTACAGAAGCCGGCTTCTCTGTCCTCTTGCTCCACGTCCCGCCCTTCCATAAGGCATTTGTATGGATGGATCATAAACACGGATATAAGACGCCAGGTAATCATCGGTCGCCAGACGTACCTCCTCATCCGGTGTCCTGGAACGGATCATTTCACAGATGGCTGCCGCTTCATCTGGCACCTTCTGATAATTATGTACTTTTATGTAATTTCCAGCCTGGTACATTCCAGTCCCGCAGAAAACCGCCATGCCCACACAGGCCAGCAACAGCAACAGCTGTACTGCTTTGGATTTTCGCTCTTTGATCAGCTCTGCTCCGGCAAGCGCCAGAACCGGCACAGTGGGAAGCAGCCACAGCGTTCTCCAGTACACACTTTCTCCAATGCATTTGCGGATCACATAAGCAATGGGAGGGAACCAGAAAATTACAAGGATCACAGCCAGGTAAACCAGTGTATACGCTGCACATTTCTTTTTTCTCCGAAACAGAAACAGATACACAAAGGCTGCAAAAAAAAGATATTGATAACCGCCTTCGCCCCAGTAAAGCTGCCAGGTGCTCAGGATGGATTCCAGCATTTCTCTCATTTTTTCCTCCCTTTACAGATACTGCAGTAAAATATAAGCGATTCCCAGAAACAAAGAAGGAATGCAGCAGCAGATCCCCTTCCCCACTTTGCGAAAATCATGATTCCAGATCAGGCTCACCAGGCAAAACACCCCGATGACAATGGGGCAAAGGAGTACCCCCATTGAGGAAAGAAGGCAGCAGCTTATATCAGCCATTCCCAGAAGCAGCCAAGGATACTCCGGCTTTTTCTTCATCATAATATTCAGGCTAAGATAGATCACCAAAGGAATCATGGCGCAGGCCAACAGCGCTTTCCCCTGCCACAGCCGCACCATCTGAAAATTTCCTGCTGTATAAATGGAATAGGCCGAAAACCAGGTGAAAACTGCACACAGCAGAAGAAAAATCCCCTGAGCATCCTTTTCCCCGGGAAACCATTTCTTTCCAAACTGGTAAAGAATCAGATAGGTAAACAGCAGAAATACTGCCGGAAAAATCACATGAGCCATAATGGCCGGATGAAGGCCGCCGCAAAGCTGGCTGACAACAGCCAGAAATACTGGAAACGGAGACAACACATACCTGCTTGGACGAACCCTGTAGTCCATTCCTGTATAAGGATTCACAGAAAAAATTGTATTTGTTTCCACAGCTGTGGTAGCTGTTCCCACATAAAAGGAATCATCCGCATCCATATGGGCAAACAGAACCATTACCACAATCTGCGCTGCAATCAAAAGTATGGCTCCATAAAGATAAAAAGAGGTTCCCCGTACCCCCAAAAACGCCTGTTTGATCTGCTTTTTTCCTTCTATTGCCTGGTTTTTCAGCAAAACAAAGATGCCCACAGCTCCGGCAAGCAGTGCCACCGCCCCAAAGCTGACCGTAAGCACATTCAGGGACAGATTCCCATACAGCATAGGAAGGGTCAAAAGTTCCGCCGCCGAAAACAAAAAGAGGTAGCCGGCAAGAAAGCTTTCTTTAAAGGTACGATTCTCTTTTTTCCATAAAAAAGGGATGCCGGCGGCACCTGGCACAAAAATGAGCCAGAATACCGCCAACAGTCCTTTCCATAATAAATTCATATTATTTCTCCTGCTTTAAGATGCCCATGGCAATCTTTTCCGGAGTGATGGGAAGTTCCCGCACTCTCACACCTGTTGCATGATAAATGGCATTGGCGATTGCCGGACATGGTGTGTCGATTACCAGCTCTCCTATGGATTTTGCGCCAAAGGGGCCGCTCTCCTCATAACTTGGACGAAATTCCACACGAATGTCCCCAAAGTCCTGTCTGGTAGGGATCTTATACTGCATAAAGGAGTTGTTTCGTAATACGCCCTTGGAATTGTACTGAATATCTTCAAAAAGCGCCATGCCGATTCCCTGCGCAATTCCCCCTTCTGTCTGCACTCTTGCAAGATTGGGATTGATGGGAGTACCGCAGTCAACGACAGCCACATAGTCAATCACCTTAGCGCTTCCAGTTTCTTTATCCACTTCCACTTCTGCCATTCCTACCATAAACGGCGGCGGAGAAATCGGAGAAGAATAGGTTCTTGTCACCTGAAGCTCCTGACTGTTGCCGCAGGTACCCTTAATTGCAATCTCCTTCAGAGAAACTGTTTTTTCTCCACAGGAAACTTCTTCCCCGTTAAAATCCACTTCATCTACATCCACACCAAGCATCTTCGCACCTAATGCACAGATTTTGTCACGAAGGTCCTGACATGCCTGCATTACTGCTGTTCCAGTTGTATAAGTGGTCGCTGATGCATAAGAGCCGGAATCATATGGCGAAATATCGGTATCTACACCAAACACCACAATATTTTCCATAGGGGTTTCCAGACAGTCTGCCGCCATCTGCGCCAGGATTGTGTCACATCCGGTTCCCATATCCGTACATCCAAGTCCCAGACTATAAGAGCCGTCCTCGTTGAGCTTCATATCAGCGCCGCCCACATCTACGCCGCCAATGGAAGAGCCCTGCATTGCCATGGCCACGCCTACACCGCGCACCTTGCCATTTCCCATATCACGGCAGGGATATTTTTCATCCCAGTGCATCATCTCTTTTGCCCGTTCCATACACTGATCCATGGTACAGCTTGGCGCTGTGGGGCAATCTCCATAGGCTGGAAGAGGTTCCCCTTTCACAGGCATATTCAGTTCCCGGATCTTTACCGGGTCCATGCCCATTTTTTCTGCCAGTTCATCGATGGCACATTCCACTGCATAAATTCCCTGAGTGGCTCCATATCCCCGGTATGCGCCTGCTGCCTGTGTATTGGTATAAACCACATCATAGCTGAAGCGGTATGCTTCTGTATGACGGTAAAGGGCAATGGACTTATGTCCGCTTAAGCCTACTGTAGTAGGCCCGTGTTCTCCGTATGCGCCGGTGTTGGATAAGGTATACACATCCAATGCCTTAACAATTCCGTTCTCATCGGCACCTGCCCGCACAGAAATTTCCATCTCATGACGGGGAGAGGAACAGATCTGGGATTCATAACGGGTATACACCATCTTGGAAGGTCTGCCGGTCTTCCAGGTAACAAAGGCCGGATATACATCGGAAACCGCTGTCTGTTTTGCTCCGAAGCCCCCTCCGATCCTTGGTTTGATAATACGGATCTTGGAAGAAGGAATATCCAGGGCATTTCCCAGAATTCGACGTACATGGAAAGGAATCTGGGTGGAGGATACCACATTTAAACGACCAAAGTAGTCCAGGTAGCAATAGCTGCGGAACGTCTCCATCATAGCCTGCTGATTGGCCTTGGTACGGTATGTATGAGCCACCGTATACTTACATTTTGCAAGAACTGCATCCACATCTCCGGATTCTTCCACATTGGAAGCGCAGAGATTCCGTCTGTTATCACCGCCTACTGCCACCAGAGGCGTCCAGTTGTCTTCCGGATGTACCAGGATTTTGTTGTCCTTGGCTTCATGAAGATCCAGAACTGGTTTTTCCACACGATATGTAACCTTAATTCGTTTCAGCGCCTTATCTACAGCAGCTTCTGTCTCTCCTGCCACAATGGCCACCGCATCTCCCACAAACCTGAGATGACGATCCAGAATCAGACGGTCATAGGGACTTAACTCCGGATAAGTCTGTCCTGCCAGGGTAAAACGCTTCTGGGGTACATCCTTATAGGTAAATACACAAACCACACCGTTGGTGGAAGCCGCTGTTCCTGTCTTGATCTCTTCGATCCAGGCATTGGCATGAGGGCTTCTTAATACCTTGACAATCAGGCAGTCCTTTGGAGCCATATCATCTGTAAATACCGGTTTTCCAGTAACAAGCGCCATGGCGTCTGTCTTTCGTATTGGTTGATTCACATATTTCATTTCTTGGCGCCTCCCTCCTCCTGTGCTTTCTTATACTGTAAAAATTTCAGAATACTGCGGGTCTGTCCCACAAAACCGGAACAACGGCAGAGATTTCCTGCCAGATATTCCTGAATCTGTTCTTCGGTAGGATCCTGGATTTCATTGAGCATGGCAAACACATTCATAATAAATCCCGGATTACAGAAACCACACTGCTCTGCTCCTTCATCTGCCAGAAAGCTTCCAAATTCTTCGGCTTCTTTCTGCATCCCCTCCATAGTAACAATTTTTTTACCATCTGCGCGAACAGCCAGGGTACTGCAGGATAAAATAGATTTTCCATCCATAAGTACGGTACAAAGACCGCAGTTGGAAGTTTCACATCCACATTTCACACTATAGCAGCCTTTTTCCCGGAGGAAGTCCAAAAGCATGGTATCCGGCTCTACCTCTTCATGGCGATACACACCGTTTAACCAGAAACTAATATTCATTCTTCATACCTCCTACTGTCTCCCAGGCTCTTTTCGTAAGGACTTTTGCCAGAAGCGCCCGGTATTCTCCGGATCCTCTCATGTTACTGCCCACAGGAACCACTTCTGAAACATACTGCGCAAAATCCTCAATGGCTTTCGCCCGTTCTTTGTTTGTCATTTTCTTAAAACCTGTTAAAATTCCATGTTCATCCTCTACCACCATAGCTCTGCCAGGACGTGCGCCAATTACAGTTCTGGCATTCTCTCCCAGAAGGGAAGCTGTGCAGGTAAGCACCGGAAAATCTGTTTCGGTATTTCTCTGGCTCTGATAAGCGCAGAACACCGGTGTTTTCCGAATGATCACATTCATCAGAATGTCCCGGTCCTTTTTCTGGTTGACAAATTCTGTGAGGGGCACTCTGCCTCCCTGATACAGTTCCACCCAGGTGTCCAGTCCCAGCAGCATGGTAAGTACATCTGAAAAGCCATAACGACCATAAATACTGCCTCCTACTGTGGCGCAGTTACGAAACTGTACTCCCACAATATGACGCAGACTTTCCTTAATGGCTCCATGAGTAAATTCATGAAGACGGGCATCTGTTTCCAGATCTCGCAAGGAAGTCATGCATCCAATGACAAACTCCTCATCCTGCTCCTGGATCACATCCAGACCCAGGCCTGATAAATCGATGGCTGTTGATACATTGCGATTTCCCATTTTCAGCCAGACCATTCCTCCGAGCACACAAGCCGTCTTCTTCTGGTTCAGTTCATAGGCTTCCGCAACGCTTTTTACTTTTACATACTCTTTGATCTTTAGCATTCCGTTATCCTTTCTGCATTTGCATTCTTTACATCTGTTTACAGATATAGCTAATTTAATTTTAACAGGAAATTAAAAAATTTTCTATATTCTTTCGTTATTTCTTTTTCAGAAATAAGAGTTTTTCTCTTATTGTTTTTTATATTTTTATCTATTTCTTTGAGTTTTATCTGGAAATTTTTAGATAATTGTGCTATACTTAATCCAAAGAAAAATACCGCTGAAGGGAGGACGGAATCTATGAGTAAAAAAATCATTACTATCAATCGTATGTTCGGAAGCAATGGACGTATCATCGGTAAAACCCTTGCGGAAGAACTTGGAATCGCCTTTTACGACAAGGAACTTATTGAACTGGCCAGCCATGAGAAACAGATTCCTTTTGACGAATTTGCAAAAGTGGATGAGAAGAAAGCCAATCAGTGGCGTTTTCCCATTGACCACGAAATCCAGATGGACCCGGAATTTCATTTCATCCCCATGAATGATGTACTCTATGATATCCAACGCAAGCTGATCCTTTCCATTGCTGAAAAAGAAGACTGCGTCATCGTTGGCCGCTGCGCTAACCACATCCTGAAGGAGAAAGCACTCAGCGTATTTATTTACGCTCCCCTGGAGAATCGTATTCAAACAGTTATGGAACGTACCGGACGGGAAGAAAAAAGCGTACGCAAACTGGTGAAGAAAATGGACAAGGAACGTCGTGCTTACTATGAATATTTTACAGACAGCCATTGGATGGACTTAAAGCAGTATCACCTCTGTATCGACAGCAGTCGTTTCAGCAAGGAGCAGATTCTTCAGATGCTGAAAAATTGCTTCTAAACAGAAGTTATCCTACTTTGGACACCCCCTCTTACTTGCAGAAAGAGCATTGCCAGACGGCAATGCTCTTTCTCTGTTCTTTGTTCTATTTCTGATTTTTCAGATATGCCTTTAAAAATTCATAGATCTGATTTTCTGTAGGAGGACATCCTTCCAGAAAACAGGTAAACTCTCTTGTACAGTTTCCCACTCCCAGGGCTCCTTTCTTATTGCGAAAACCCTGACCAATGCAGATTTTTTCCTTCAGTTCTTTGAGAAGCCCCTCTTCCCGGAGCATTTCCAACGCCGGAATAAGATATCCATAACAGGCGCTGCAGGATTCCACTTCCTCCACAGCGTCCAGAAGTTCCACAACCTTCCTGGATTTTGGAATTTCTTTTATGGTACTTCCCTCGCAAAGGCAAATTTCTGCTTTCTTTGGATCTCCCATTCCCACTCCCAGTTCCTGGGCCATTTTAATGTAGGGGATGTCTTCTGTTTCATAATGCATCTGCTGACACACCCAGGCATCCATCAGCACCGGATCTGTTCCGGCCAAAACCCGATTCATAACCACTGGATTTCCTCCGTCTTCAAAGTCCAGATCGCCGCAAATATTATCCACTACAATAAAATCCTGGTGAATTCCAAGCCCAAGATGAGCAATGGGTTTGTGAAGCCCCAGGGAATGAAACCGTCTTTTTTCGGAATTAGGAATCAATCCCTTCATATTTTTCAGGGCGCAGGTGATTTTTGTCTGACAATGCCCCTTCAGTACCGGAACATTGATGAGAAAATCAAGTTCTCCCACAATGCGGCATATCTTCAGTTCAAGCCCTCCGCAGTCCCTTGAAATCCCCGGTTCTTTCTGGGTGTCCACAAAAGGAACGCCATAATGTTCACAGAGTTCCCCATAGCCGCACACCTGGTACGCATCCTCTGTCCGGTCTCCCACCCAGGAGCCTTCCAAAATCGTCAGATGATGAAACCCTTCTTCCTGGAGGTATTCCACAATTCCTGCCACAACCTCCGGATGGGTGGTCGCGCCGTAAGAAGCCTCTGTGGGCGCCACCAGATTTGGCTTGATTCCAATATGTTTCTCCTTGTCTCCGATTCTGGTCTTCAGATCACAGACACGCAAAAGCTCCTTTGTCATTTCTCTGTAATCGGTACCGCACTTGATGTAAATCTGGTTCTCCTTCATTCTGTTTCCTCTGCTTTGCTCTTGTTCTTTTTTCCCTGATTCCGGTCAAAACCGTTCAGGCATCTACTCCGTAAATAAAGGTGTGGAATAATATCGATCTCCACTGTCCGGCAGTAAGGCTACAATAACCTTTCCTTTGTTTTCCGGTCTTTTTGCCAGTTCTATCGCTCCATGGAGCGCAGCTCCGGAAGAAATTCCCACCAGAATCCCCTCCTTTTTCGCCAGAAGCTTTGCCGCTTCATAAGCGTCTTCTGTCTTTGCCTGAAATACCTCGTCATAAACCTCTGTATCCAGCACCTGGGGAACAAAACCGGCTCCAATTCCCTGAAGTCCGTGAGGTCCGGCCGCTCCTCCTGACAGAACCGGGGAATCTGCAGGTTCCAGCGCAACCACATGGATATTGGGGTTTTTCTCCTTCAGGTAAGCTCCCGTTCCTGTAATCGTACCTCCAGTTCCCACACCTGCCAGAAAAATATCCACTTTTCCGTCGGTATCTCTCCAGATTTCCGATCCTGTGGTTTCTCTGTGGGCTTTGGCATTGGCCGGGTTCTCAAACTGTCCTGCAAGAAAGCTTCCCGGAATTTCTTTTGCAAGAGCCTCTGCCTTTTCAATGGCTCCAGTCATCCCCTTTTTTCCCTCTGTAAGAACAAGCTCTGCTCCATAGGCTTTCAGAATGTTTCTCCGCTCCACACTCATGGTTTCTGGCATGGTGAGAATAACCCCATATCCCCTGGATGCCGCTATGGATGCCAGCCCAATCCCTGTGTTTCCGGAAGTAGGTTCAATAATAACCGCCCCTGGTTTCAGCAATCCCTTTTCTTCCGCGTCCTGAATCATATATTTTGCTGCACGATCCTTGACACTTCCTGCCGGGTTAAGATATTCCAGTTTCACCAGAATGGAAGCCTCCAGCTTCAGCTCCCGTTCTATATTCGTCACTTCCATCAACGGAGTATTCCCGATCAGTTCCAGAGTTCCTTTATAGATGTTCGCCATGGTCATTCTCCTTTTTTTTATTTTCTATTTCTCATTGTGCTTATCCAATAATCGTTCCATTCAGATACCGCGCCTTAATATTTGACGGATTGCCAATATAGCAGAAGCGTTCCACCACCTGAGCCGGTGTCAGAGACATGTTTTTATCTGAAAGGTTCTCAATGACAAGGGCATTGAGGGTATATCCCTTTTCCAGAGCTCCCACCTTGCCAAAAATACTTCCCCCTTCTCTTGTTGCCATATAAAAGGCATGAGCAAAAGAAATGGGTGCATGGGGCTCGCCTTCGTAAAACCATTTCAGCTTAGACAGCTGAACAGCACGGGAGATCTGAGAATAAGCGCCCATGGAATGACCGCCGCCAACATCTGTTCCAACAGAAAGAGAAACTCCCTGTTTTTCAAGCTCTGCCACTCCCATAATTCCGGCAATGATATTATTCGTAGCATCTGGACAATGGACTGCCACTCCATGATGTTTCTTCATAATTTCCACATCCTCCCTGGAAGGGAAGATGAAATGAGCCCCTACCACTGGTCCATGTTCCATGAGTCCTGCCCGTTCATAAATTTCCGTGTCGCAGGAATACTCTGGAAACAGCCGCAAGGCCTCGCCTGCCTCCCACTTGGATTCCACCAGATGAGTCTGAAGACCCACATGATATTTTTGTCCCAGTTTTCCAAGCCCTTTGATCAGCGCTTCGTCACAGGTGGGGGCAAATCTCGGTGTAAGAATGGGTTTTGCCGTCCGGTTATCTTTGAAATCATCTAAGAACTGCTCTGTTTCTCTCAGCGATTCTTCTGTTGTCTCACAAAGATATTCCGGCGCTCCCATATTCATATTGACCTTTCCAACGAATCCATACAATCCCCGTTCTTCCATGCGCTGCACCAGATAAGAGGTTGCCTCCCGGTGAATGGTAGCAAAAATACAGGCATGGAAGGTTCCATGAAGAATCATGTCATCAATAAAGGCATCATATACGGTTTTTGCATAATCCATCTCGGCAAAGCGGGCTTCCTGAGGAAATGTATACTGATTCAGCCAGTCAGAAAGCAGCATGTCCATCCCCAGTCCTCGTTCCACATACTGTGAGGCATGCACATGAAGATCTGAAAAGGCAGGGATAATTACCTGATCTCCATAATCCGTCACTTCCAACCCCTGGTATTTTTCCGGGAGAACAGGATAAATGCCTTCAATTCTGCCCTTTTCTTCAACCAGATAGCTGTTTTCAAAGGTACAAAGCTCCTGACTGTTTTTGGCAAATACCATATTTCCATGAAGAATTTTCATAAGCAGCTCCTTTCTTCATTTAAAATAAGCGTACCACTATTTCTAATGGTACGCTTATAATTATTTATTGGTTGGCTGTTCTGCCGGTTCTTATTTCTCGTTGATAGCTGCCTGAGCTGCTGCAAGACGAGCGATCGGAACACGGAATGGAGAACAGGATACATAATCCAGACCAATCTTGTGGCAGAATTCTACAGATGTAGGATCTCCGCCGTGCTCACCGCAGATACCGATGTGCAGGTTTGGATTAACCGGTTTTCCTAATTTGATTGCCATTTCCATCAGCTTGCCAACGCCAGTCTGATCCAGTTTTGCAAATGGATCGTTTTCAAAGATCTTAGCGTCATAGTAAGCGTTCAGGAACTTACCAGCGTCATCACGGGAGAAGCCGTATGTCATCTGGGTTAAGTCGTTTGTACCGAAGCAGAAGAAGTCAGCTTCTTTTGCGATTTCGTCTGCTGTCAGAGCTGCTCTCGGGATCTCGATCATAGTACCAACTTCGTACTTCAGATCTGCATTTGCTGCTGCGATTTCAGCGTCTGCTGTCTCAACAACAACTTTCTTCACGTATTTCAGCTCTTTTACATCGCCAACAAGCGGGATCATGATCTCTGGGCATACATTCCAGTCAGAGTGAGCCTTCTTCACGTTGATTGCAGCGCGGATAACGGCTCTTGTCTGCATCTTAGCAATTTCCGGATAGGTAACTGCAAGACGGCATCCACGATGACCCATCATTGGGTTGAACTCATGAAGAGAATCAATGATTGTCTTGATCTGCTCTACAGTCTTGCCCTGAGAGTCAGCCAGTTTCTTGATATCTTCTTCTGTAGTAGGAACGAACTCATGAAGTGGCGGATCCAGGAAACGGATAGTAACTGGGTTGCCTTCCAGAGCTTCGTATAATTTTTCGAAGTCTCCCTGCTGTTCCGGAAGGATCTTATTCAGAGCTGCTTCTCTTTCTTCTACAGTTTCGGAGCAGATCATTTCACGGAATGCGTCAATTCTGTCGCCTTCAAAGAACATATGCTCTGTACGGCAAAGACCGATACCTTCTGCACCAAGCTCACGAGCTTTTTTAGCGTCAGCCGGAGTATCAGCGTTTGTACGAACCTTGAGTGTTCTGTATTTGTCAGCCCATCCCATGATTCTTCCGAACTCACCAGCGATTGTAGCGTCTACAGTCGGGATGATTCCGTCGTAGATGTTACCGGTAGAACCATCAAGAGAGATGGCATCTCCTTCATGATATTCTTTTCCAGCCAGTGTGAATTTCTTGTTTTCTTCATCCATAGCAATGTCGCCACAGCCGGATACACAGCAGGTACCCATACCACGAGCAACTACTGCTGCGTGAGAAGTCATACCGCCACGAACAGTCAGGATACCCTGAGCAGATTTCATACCAGTGATATCTTCTGGAGAAGTTTCAAGACGAACAAGAACAACCTTCTCTCCTCTTGCAGCCCATTCTACAGCGTCATCTGCTGTGAATACCACTTTACCACAAGCAGCTCCCGGAGAAGCGCCCAGTGCTTTTGCGATTGGAGTAGCTTCTTTCAGAGCCTTAGCGTCGAACTGAGGATGAAGAAGTGTATCTAAGTTACGAGGATCGATCATTGCTACAGCTTCTTCTTCTGTTCTCATGCCTTCATCAACAAGGTCACAAGCGATCTTAAGAGCAGCCTGAGCAGTTCTCTTACCGTTACGTGTCTGAAGCATATACAGTTTAC
>SAMEA3387494__coassemble_2341_pt1 | contig 18489 bp, 18 predicted proteins | sample SAMEA3387494__metabat2_low_PE_043 | metagenome-assembled genome bin SAMEA3387494 (sample SAMEA3387494) | Felis catus | biome: Faeces | place: United Kingdom | collected 2012
CAGGTGGAAAGGGTGGACGGAGTGGGATAAAAATCCTGTACCTGCTCCGGGGTAAAGCCCAGATCCCGTACGTATTCCGCCAGCTTCACAGCTTCTTTTAAGGTACAGCCCGGATGAGAAGACATAAAATACGGAACTGCATACTGCTGTTTCCCAGTCTGTCGATTCACCCGGTCATAAGCCTTAAGAAAATTCTCATACACCTGATGCGATGGTTTTCCCATATATCGCAGCACCTGATCAGAAACATGTTCCGGGGCAACACGAAGCTGGCCGCTGATGTGATGTTCCACCAGTTCCTTCAAAAATACCGGACTTTTGTCTGCCATCACATAATCGAAACGGACCCCGGAACGGATAAAGACTTTTTTTACTCCTGGAACAGCCCGAAGCCGCCGAAGCAATGTCACATAATCGCTGTGATCTGCCACCAGATTCTTACAGGGAGTGGGAAACAGACACTGTTTTCCCTGACAGACTCCCTTTGTAAGCTGTTTCTCACAGGATGGCTGCCGAAAATCTGCCGTAGGCCCTCCCACATCGTGGATATATCCCTTAAAATCCGGATCTCTGGTCATACGGACCGCTTCCTCTACAATGGAATCGTGACTTCTGGTCTGGAGAATCCTTCCCTGATGAAAGGTCAGCGCACAAAAACTACAGCCTCCGAAACACCCTCGATTGCTGGTAAGACTGAATTTCACTTCTTCCAGCGCCGGAATTCCCCCGTCTTTTTCATACATGGGATGATAGGTGTTCTGATATGGAAGACCGTACACATCATCCATCTCCTCCCTGGAAAGAGGCAGCGCCGGGGGATTCTGAATGACATATCCTCTGGTCCCATAGGATTCTGCCAGAGTCTTTCCATTAAAGGGGTCTGTATTTTTATACTGAATGGCAAAGCTGTCCCCATAAGTTTCCTTGTCTGCACAGACAGCTTCATAGGAAGGCAGAACCACAGGCGCAAAAGCCCTGGAAAGATCCTTGCTCTTATATACGGTACCTGCCACATAGGTAATCTCGCTGATGGGTATTCCACTGTCCAGAGCCTCTGCAATTTCCAGAATGGAATGCTCACCCATACCATAGGAAAGAAGGTCTGCGCCGGAATCCAGAAGCACACTGCGCTTCACCTTGTTTTCCCAGTAATCATAATGGGCAAGTCTGCGAAGGCTGGCCTCAATTCCCCCAAGAATAATGGGAACCTTCTTATAGGTCTGCCGGATCAGGTTGCTGTAAACAATTACTGGCATGTCCGGACGAAGCCCCATTTTTCCTCCCGGAGAATAAGCATCCTTCTGTCGATGTTTCCGGGAAACCGTATAATGATTCACCATGGAGTCCATATTTCCTGCACTCACAAGAAAACCCAGGCGCGGTTCCCCCAGCACCTGGATACTTTCTTTTTTTCGCCAGTCCGGCTGAGGAATGATCCCCACCCGGTATCCCCGGCTTTCCAGCAGACGGCTGATAATTGCCGTACCAAAGGAGGGATGATCCACATAGGCATCTCCTGTCACATAGGCAAAATCTACCTGTTCCCATCCCCGTTCTTTCATCTCATTTTTATTAACCGGTAAAAAATCCTGCATTTATAACTCCTCGTAAGTATGGTCCATGACCTGTTCATAAGATTCTATGTAGTAATCTGCAATGGCACGTTTCTCCTGATCCTGAGGTATGCTGTAATCATCCTTTACCGCACAGGTAGTCATACCGGCTGCTGCTCCTGCCTGAATTCCCATCACAATATCCTCAAAAACAAGACAGGACTCCGGCTCCACTCCAAGACGTCTTGCCGCCTCCAGATATACATCCGGGGCCGGCTTGCCCGCGCAAACTTCACAGGCTGTCACAATTGCGGAAAAATAGGAGTCAATTCCATGGCTTTTTAAGGTTGCCTCAATAAGCTCCCTGCTATTGCTGGACGCTACCGCCATGAGAATCTGATGCTCCTTCAGATATTGAAGAAACGGTTTCACTCCCGGCTTGGTCTGGATAGAATGACAATACCGTTCCATAGCCATATCCTGCCAGATTTTCTTAATTTCCTCAACGGATTCCTTAAGCTGAAACCGTTCTTTAAAATAAACAGCCACCTCCGTAAAACTCATTCCTTCCACGATTCCCTGGAGTTCCTTCGGAGTCTCAAATCCCCGTTCTCCAAGAAAATCCAGATCGATCTGCTTCCAGACCCAGAGAGAATCCACCAGGGTTCCATCCAGATCAAAAAGCACTGCTTTTTTATTTTTTAACATAGGGTTCCTTTCATTTATTCATGATCCACATATTGGGCACGATAGCCCTCTGCAATAATATCCAGCTGACGATGAAAACGTTCCAGCTGTTTCAGATCCTTGGTACTGAATACACGCAGGAATTCATCCTGAATCTTCATAACCTCCCGCTTATTGGAAAGCTTATACAAATTCTCAATGTTATTTAAAATATCCTTCGCAAGATTAGACTGAAGCTGTGAAGAATTCTGTGCATCCATAATCTCATTCCGTACAGAAGACATTTCATGATCCAGAGAAAGAATGGCATCTGATGCCTTGCTCAAACGCTCTGTCACATGAAGAGGCATATCTCCTTTATATTTGTACTGCAAAGAATGTTCTATGGTAGCCCAGAAATTCATGCCCATGGTCCGTATCTGGATTTCTGCCTGCAGACGCTTGGGGCCGTCAATGGTTTCCACGGTATAATAAATGATCAGATGGTAACTGCGATAGCCACTCTGCTTGATATGCTTCAGGTAATTTTTTTCACTTTTGATCTCCATATCCGTACGGCTCTGAATAATCGCCGCAACGGTATCAATATCTTCCTCAAACTGACAGATAATACGGATACCGGCAATATCCTCCACCTCTTCCTCCATTCGCTCCATGGGAATGTGCTTGCGCTGCAGTTTTTCAAGAATACTGGAAACACTCTTTACACGTCCCTCCACCTGTTCAATGGGGGAGTAAAGGTCGTTCTCTTTATGTTCCCTGATAATATGCTCAAATTTCACAATCAGCTCTTTAACTGCCAGCTCGTAAGGACAAAGTATCGTTCTCCATAACTGTATTTCCATATTTCGATCACTCCTTGCACTTCTCAAAGCCCGGTATATTTCTGTCTGTCTTTTCTGTTTCACTGGACTTATCCGTTCTATTATAGCATAAATTCAGGAAAATTTACCACTAATATGTATACTTTCTTATATTTTTACGCAACGCCTGCAAAACCCAATATGGATTCACACTGATTTCCGGTGTATGTGGAGCAGCGATATAAATTCCCAGATGGAGATGCACTGGAAATACCCCGGATGTTCCCTCTGGACCATAGCCGGAATTTCCCATATATCCCAGAATTTCTCCTGCCTTCACCTGCTCTCCCTTCTGAAAATCCCGTTCATAATCAAACAGATGCGCATAATAAAAATATCCCCCGTGAGGCGAACGGATTCCAATCCGGTATCCTCCCAGGGGCAGCCAGCCCTTTTGCTCCACCACACCATCTGTCATACTTAGCACCGGATAATAGCCTGGCGTTGTTACTGTTCCAAAAAGATCCGTTCCTTCGTGAACCCGTTTTCCTCCATACGTGCGAGGCTCCATCCAGGTATTTTCAAATTTAACAGAAGAATCCGGAACAGGAAAACAGATCAGGTCAGCCCATACAGCCTCATACCCTTTTTTCAACTGCAAAAAACTCTCCTCTTTATATTTCAGAAAAAGTTCCGGATGTCCCCACACCTTTTCCGGCGCATATTTCCCGGCCAGCATAGTAGCTGTCAGAAGCGTTCCAAAATCCTGCCCCTTACGTCTCTGCTCACACAAAGTTTCATACAGCTCCGGTTTTAACTGCTGTTTCCGAAATTCCTGACTTTCTATAGAAGTTTCCTTCAGAATAGACACTGTGCTTCGTTCCCAGAGGATTCTGTGCAGCCCTGCTGCCAGAAAAAGAAGGGTCAGAAACGAAAGTCCAAACAAAAAACGACGATTCTTCATATCCTGCCTCCCCTTTACAGAATATGAAGCTTTCTTCCTTCTAATACCAAAGCGCCCCAAAAAACATCTCACCCCGGCAAATTTATGCCGGGGTGATCCTTAATCAGTCTTTCAGATTTTCCAGAACCTTCAGGAGATATTTCCAAACACGTTCTGTGGAGGCAATATCCAGAACCTCTTCTGAGGTATGGATATCCTTCATATTCGGTCCCAGAGAAACACAATCCAGTCCTTCCATCTTCTTATAGAACAGACCGCATTCCAGTCCTGCATGAATCGCTACCACATTTGGCTTTTCACCGTATACCTGCTCGTATACTTCTACCATCTTATCACGCAGCGGAGATTCCTTGCGATATTCCCATGCCGGGTATGCTCCCTGAACCTCATATTCACCGCCCAGAAATTCTGTCAGATACTCAATCTTATCAGAAAGAGCATCTCTGGCAGCTTCCACAGAGCTTCTTACGCTGGAACTTGCGCTCAGTTCTCCTTCAAAAAGTTTCAGAATACCAATATTGCTGGAGGTTTCCACAAGTCCCTCAATGGAGCCGCTCATTTTTGCAATTCCGAAAGGAACATTCATCAGATAAAACAGCACTTTCTCACGGCTGGTCGGATGAAGCACCGCGCCCTTTTCTGTTCCTTTTTCCAGAATTTCAATGGCAATGCCTTCGTCGCTTCCTGCATATTCCTCACGAAGTTTCGCCTGCTGCTCCTTTGCATAAGCCTTTACCGCTTCTGTCATTTCTTTTGCAACAAGAAGTTCCGCTACTGTCTCTCTGGTAATGGCATTGTCTTTTTTTCCACCTTCCAGAGACAGGATTTCATAATCTGCCTGTTTCTTCAATCCATACAAAAACCGTCCCATAAGGATATTTGCATTTGCGCGGTTTTTGTCAATTTCTGCGCCAGAATGTCCGCCCATTAAACCGCAGACCTTCACCTGAAGCTTCTCGCCCTCTGCTTCCACTCTCTGTACCGGAATATGGCTGATTCCAGTGAGTCCGCCGGCACAGCTGATCCAGATGCTGCCCTCTGCCTCAGAATCCAGATTGATCAGTCTTCTTCCTTTCAGTACGCTGCAGTCCAGACCAACTGCACCAAGAAGACCAATTTCTTCATCCACAGTGATCAGAACTTCCAATGCCGGATGAGGAATGTCATCGCTCTCCAGAAGGGCCAGCGCATAAGCTACGGCAATACCGTCATCTCCGCCCAGTGTGGTTCCGTTTGCAGAAATATAACCGTCTTTTACAGAAAGATTTAACGGATCTTTGGTAAAATCATGCTCCACGTCCGGACGCTTTTCACATACCATATCCATATGTCCCTGAAGGATTACAACCGGTGCATCTTCATAACCTTTATAAGCAGGCTTATAGATCACCACGTTATTCATTTCGTCCTGTACATAGGAAAGTCCATGCTCTTTTGCAAGATTCACAAGATAATCACTGATTTCCTTTGTGTTTCCAGATCCATGAGGAATTTTGGTAATTTCCTCAAAATAATGAAATACTCTCTTTGGTTCGCAATTTTCTAATACTGCCATCCTTGACACCTCCGATTTTTTACTGTCATTTATTTCAATAGTGCGCCATAGAATGAAAAGACATCAAATCCCATGGGCGCATATGAAACGCAAATTGTGTATTGCAGGAATCCTCCTGCTTCTTCTTTTTCTTTTGTGTTTTCCGGGAGAAGCGCTTTCCGCTTCCAGAGAGGGAATGAAGCTGTGGCTGAACACCCTGCTTCCCACGCTTCTTCCTTTTCTTATTTTAACCGGATTTCTTATACATACGAATATCATCGAAAAAATTTTCAAACCTTTATCCGGCCTTTCCAGAAAGCTTTTCGGTCTTTCTCCTGCAGGCACCTACGTACTGGCCCTTGGTCTTCTCTGTGGTTATCCCATGGGGGCCAAGCTGGCCTCTGACTTGTATGTCTGCAAAAAAATCAGCCGACGGGAAGGCGAATATCTTCTCACCTTTTGTAATAACCCCAGTCCGGCGTTTTTATTCACATATCTGGGCCAGATCTGCCTGGAGGGAAGAACTTCACCTGGGCAAATTCTTGCCATCCTGCTTCTTTCCAACGTGATTTGTATGCTGTTTTTCCGGTTTCTGGTTTACAAAAACAAAACCTGCAGTTTGAAACAACAGGATTCTCTAAAAAAAGAGACACCCATAACCAGCCCGCTTGGAGCCATCATAGATGTCTCTATTATGAACGGATTTGAAACCATAACAAAACTGGGAGGCTACCTGCTTCTGTTCTCTCTGCTTTCCGCCTGTATCAGTCATTACTGGCCTTTCTCTTCTGCCTCCCGCGCAGTATTCCTGGGGGGCTTGGAGCTTACTACCGGTCTGCACGAACTGTACCTGGCAGGTCTTCCCTATGAACAGAAATTTGCTCTGGCCATGGCCATGACTGCCTTCGGCGGTCTCTGCATCCACGGACAGACAGCCAGTGTGCTGAAGGGTTCTCTGTCCCTTCGCCCCTATCTCGCCGCCAAATTCCTGAACCTTGTATGTACCCTGCTGCTTGTCTTAGTTTTCTCCCAGATCGTCTAACATCGCTTCGTCTTCCTTATCCTCATCGTGATAAGATTCAGACATCGCTGCTGCCTGCGCTGTCTGAGGAGCAAGTTCCTGACGATTGTGGTTTACCACGTTCAGGCAGCTCTGCAGCGCTTCGATAAATCCTTTATATTTACCGCCGGCATCCTCCAGAGTCTCATTGAGTACAGCGCCAATGTTTGCCATCATATCATCTGTATAAGTAATGGCACTGAGACGGATGCTGTTGGCATCCTGTGTTGCAGAATCCAGGATTTCCTGTGCCTGCTTGTTGGCTGCATTGATGGTATCATTAGCCTGTGCATACGCCTTCTGCATAATCTCATGCTGTGTTACCAGCTCCTGTGCCTTCACCTGAGCATCTGCAATGAGGGCATCTGCCTTGGACTGGGCATCCTCCAGAATCGCATCCTTATTGCTGATGATCTTCTGGTAACGCTTAATTTCATCTGGGGTTTTTAAACGAAGTTCTCTTAACAGCTCATCAATCTCTTCCTTATTCACTACAATCTTTGTAGCAGACAAAGGCTGGAACTTACAGCTGTCTACATATTCCTCGATTTCTTCAATAATCTGTTCAATTCTGCTGCTCATAGTACACTCTCCTTAATTTTCTCTTCATTTTTCTACACATAATCTGGCCTTCACTGCAGCCGTGATCTCCGGGGGAGCAAATTTGCTTAAATCTCCTCCGAACTGTGCCACTTCCTTCATGATCGTAGAACTTAAATATGCATATTCCAGGCTAGTTGTCATAAATACTGTGTCTACGTCCGGAGCCAGCACGCGGTTGGTCTGAGCCATCTGAAGTTCGTATTCAAAATCCGTAACCGCTCGCAGTCCGCGGATGATCACCTGGGCATGATTCTCCCTGGCGAAATTCACAGACAGGCCGTCAAAGGGTTTTACGATTACGTTGGAAATATGGCTAGTCGCCTTTTCTAGTATATTAACACGTTCTTCCACAGAAAACAACGGACTTTTTGCAGAATTATGCAAAACCCCAACAATTACCTTATCAAATGCGGCGCTTGCTCTCTGAATCACATCCAAATGTCCATAGGTGGCCGGATCAAAACTTCCTGGATATACTGCTATTACCATGTATGTGTTCTCACTTTCTTCTTACTTTTCATCTCTTTTGAAAAAGACATGTTTATTTGTCTTGTACTCCTTGGAACGGAGCAGACAAAAGCCCAGCTCCTCGGCATAGGAAAAATCTGTCTTCAGATCTGCTTCTATAATAATCAGTGTATTTTCATCCACCAGGCTGCTGTTACCCAGATATTCCAGGACCTGGCGTTCCAGTTCCTGTCCATAAGGCGGATCCATAAAAATACAGTCAAAAGTTCCCTTGTGTTCCAGGGAACGAAGTGCCTGAAGAACATCCATGCTCAGAAGTTTACCATTTTCAGAAAGTTTTGTGAATGAAAGATTTTCACGGATGCATGTACATGCCTTTGGATTCTTCTCCACAAAAACGGCTTCTGCCGCGCCCCGGCTTAACGCTTCAATGCCAATGGCGCCACTTCCGCTGAAAAGATCCAGAAACCTGCAGTCCAAAAGTTCCGGCTGCAAAATATTAAAAAGAGTTTCCTTAATTCGATCTGTGGTGGGTCTGGTATCCAGCCCCGGCACAGTTTTAAGCTGTAGTCGTCTGGCTTTTCCTGCTATTACTCTCATTTCAGATTCAATCTCCAATCCAGGTCGCCTCTGGCAAGGCCTAAAATCAATAATTCTGCGGTAGCAATATTCGTCGCTACTGGAATATTATACTGATCACATCGTTTCACAATACTCATAATATCCGGTTCCTTGGGGTCGATCATGACCGGATTGTAAAACAGGATTACCATATCCAGGTCCTGACGTTCTACCATTTCCATAAACTGCTTATCTCCGCCAATGCTGCCTGCCAAAAACTTGTGCACATGCAGACTGGTCGCCTCTTCGATTCTTCTTCCGGTAGTTCCCGTCGCGTAAACTTCATGCTTCGCAAGAATATTTTTATAGGCGATACAGAAATCTTCTATCAGAACCTTTTTGCTGTTGTGTGCAATGATACCTAAATTCATAGTTCACCTCTCCATTTTCACCAATACATTCTTGTACCTGCGTTTTCTCATAATATCGTTATTATTATATCAAGTAGCCAAAAAAAGTGCAATTAAATCTTGCAAAATATACAAAGTTCATAGAAAATTAATATTTTCAGATTTTGGAAGATTTTGCAGGAAGTTCCAGTGTATTATCTTCTCTTTTTCATATACTAGCATTGTAACACCAAATCAAACAATACAACCAAGGAGGAAAATAATCATGTCAAACAACAATTCTTCTAACAAAGTAGCTGTACCAGAAGCAAAAAGCGCATTAGACCGTTTCAAATATGAAGTGGCAAGCGAACTTGGCGTACCCCTTACCGATGGATACAACGGAAACCTGACTTCCAAACAGAACGGAAGCGTTGGCGGCTATATGGTAAAGAAAATGATCCCCAAACGCCCCACAGACTTTCTTTCTAATCTGGATTCCCCTATAAGTTCGAGTAGAGTACTGCATTCATAGTAGCCTAAGCAACTCGTGAATGTGGAAATTCATACGCAAATTTCTGTTTTTATAAAATATGTTACACCATTTTTTCCTTCTAACGTCCGTTCAGTGTCTGTGGAAGGTAAAGTAGTCTCCGAACTTCCAACATAAGATGTTTTTTTACGGGGGCAACCATTATGAAAAGAAATGACTACCTCCGCTTGTTTTAAACTTTTGGGGTGAATCGTTATGGAAGAAATGGTACTTTCCAATATTTCTGGCGTAAGATCTTCCGGGTTTATTTGGGCGTACTCTCGTATACTTGCTGTGAGATTTTCGACGTTTTTAAGAATTTCTTCCTTTGACATCGGTATGTTCTTCTCAAGAATAGAAAGTTCCTGTTTCTTTTCTTCAATTGCAGAAGAAAAACTTCTATTCCTGGAAAGAAACTCCTTATCGGAAATAAGTCCAGTCAGATTAAAATCCAGAAGTTTATCTCTTCTCGCTTCTAACATTTCAATATCCTGTTGGAGACTTTCCTTTTTCTGATCTGTGCATGTCAGAGAATAAATCTCTTTTTCATACATATCTAAGTACTTATCCAAAAACGTTTGTTTATTCCCCGACATTTCGTTGAAAGAATCAGATACGATTTTCAGAAGATCCTCTTCCTTTACCGGAAAAGAGCTACAGGTTCCAGTTCCATTTTTAATTTTGGAACTGCAGACCCATGTTTTTGATTCTTTTCCATGAATCTTTCGGGCTTTCAGCCAGTATGTGGCTCCATCATTTCCGCATCGGATTAATCCTGTAAAAAGATTATCTGGCTTACAGGAAGTCTTTTTTTCTTTCACATTATTGCTGCGTTTTACAAATACTTTGTTCGCTTCTTCCCAAAGTTCTTCAGACACAATTGCAGGTACACGACTTCCATCATCTGGATACATTGTCCATTCCTCTTCCGGTAGAAATTTCTGTTTTTTTGAGAAAATGTCAATAATTTTGACTTTTCCGCCCACATAAAATCCCTTATATTTAGGATTACGGATGATATTTCCAATTACACGACTGCTTATTCTGCCACCTTTATAATTTCGGTATCCACACTCCCAAAGGAATTTTTCCAAAGAATGTGTGGACCAGCATCCGGATGCGTATTTTTGATAAATAATTCGAACCATTTCAGCTTCTTTTTCGTTAATATACAAACGTCCGTCTCTTTTATCCCATCCATAAATATGGGAATTTCCAAGAACAACGCCATTCTGGATTGAACGGGCATGGCCAAAGCGGACACGACTAGATAGCTTACGACTTTCATCTTGGGCAATTCCAGACATAATTGTCAGCCGCAATTCGGAATCTTCATCTAACGTATTGATATTATCATTCTGAAACCAAACAGCGGTGCCACACTCCAAAAGATTACGCGTATAACCAATACTATCTACTACGTTACGCGCAAATCTGGTGATCTCTTTTGTAAGGATCAAATCAAATCGCCCCTGTTTCGCATCAGCAATCATTTTTTGAAATGCCTCTCGTTTACTGGTGTTTATACCGGAGAAACCTTCGTCGATATATTTACCGACATAAGTCCACTTTTCCACTCCTGCAATAAATTCTTCAAAATAATCCTGCTGATGGTCAATAGAAGTTTTCTGTTCTTCTTTTTCTGTACTGACACGCGCATAATATACCACGCGTAACTGCAGATCAAAAATGGTGCATTGATTTAGTTTCATTTGTTTTCTTGTATTATAAATATCCATAATGAATAAACGTCCTTTCCATTTGGATATCACACCATTTTTTTATTATAATTGTTATGATCAAAAGAATCAACATCTGTTTGTTTTCCAGCTTCTGGACGCATTACAATAATATCTTTTTGCAATGCATTGTAAAGTTCCTGTGAAATTTTACTGTGTTTCAACATTTTGTCATTAATCATCGTTAATATTGTTTGTTCAAAGGTCATTAATCATCTACTCCTTTCAACGAGGCGTTCTTTTATTTACTGAAGTATTATCATTTTTAGGCCAAAATAATCTTTTTTACACTTTTTTGCAGTTAAGATTGTTTGCTTCCATATTAATATGACAATCCCTCACTCTAAAAGCACTTACGGTTAATTAGGTCCCATGAATTGTAAAAGGTAAAAACAACTATAAAATGGCAATAACTAGATCCTTTTATAGCATTTTGTAGAAACATAGGCCGTTTCAGCATCCCATGTTTTGATCATTCACCCCAAACTGCTATGATGTCGTAATTTTACTCTTTCGTTTTCATTTCAAAATAATATGAAATATCGTGTTGAAAATATAAAATCCAGTACAAAAGGCAGCTTACGCTGCCTGGATGAGACGGAATGCAGATTAAGTTATTGGTTTGGAAAAATCTAATCGGTATTCCTTTTTTACAAATGCACCATCTTTCTTTCCTTTTATGTAAGGCTTAATATATATAGTCTTACCGTTTTGATAGTGGCGATAGTGTCCACGGACACACCATGTTTCTGTAAACCGTTGTCTGGTTCTGCTTTTAATTTTACAGATAATCTGAGAATCTGTAGAAATTATACGGATACCATTGATTTTAATTGTATGGGGCTGATTAGAAGAAACTGATAACATCGAGGAAGTATTTATATGAGGTTTGATATTTCTGCGATGATTTTTCAAATATTTTGTGTCATCTTTTTCTATGATTTTTTCCTCTGGATGTTCGCTGAGCCAGTTCATCCATGCCATGACTTTATACATAGTCCAAATGTTTGCCGTATATTCATTGATGTGTTCATCTGTATGCTTTTGAGCCAGTTCACCCCGTTTTTGCTTTGTGAATATACTTGTGTGGGCATTAGAGAATGAATGGAATTGTATTTCTATATCTTCATTAATGTGTCTGAAAACTCCATTTACCAAATAAGCATCACAATTGTAACACCATAACGGTGATTCATTCTTAGTATTGGTCTGGAATGTCTGGCAGTGCATTTTAAACCCGTTTTCTGATATTTCATAGACCTCGAAAAGCAAGTGATCTGTAAAGGAATCCGTTTTTTGTATAAAAGCGCCTTTTTTCAGAATAGGTAATCCATTTAGCAATCCTACATAATTTGTTTCATCCTGTTTTTTGAAACAGGAATACACATCTTCTTGCGTAACGATGATTTGATCCAGCTCCTGTTCTTTTTTTTGTAGTTCCAACCCTTGTTCCACCATTAATAATCTGATCTGTTTATTCGTCTTCATGTAAAAATCTCCTTTCTTTTCATTTATAAAAATATGAATCTTTGTTCCCCAAACAAAAATATTTGTTTTTCCCAATTAAATATCTGCCTTCCGGTAGCTATATTGGGATATTATTTTCCTTTTATTTCAAGAGAGGGAGTTTTTCCATGACAGGAAGATATAGAATGTCATATTCTGGACTGGATTCGACCTCGACTTCGTATGAGATTAACTCTGATGGGGGATAATTCCGTATTTCTTTCTTCTACAGTTAATATGCGGGATTGGTATTTCATAAAAGCGATATTTTTTCATTTTATATACGACCACAAAATGAAAGGAGAACGCAATCATGAAAGAAAATATCAAAGTCCTGGTCATAGAACCATTGAAAAAAACTTACGAAACGGTCATTCCGAATACCCTTGAAGCAATGCAGCAGCTTGTGGAGGGAATGATACAGGTCGTTTCCCTGGATGAAAACACCATTGCAGTAATGAATAAAAATGGAAAGTTCAGCAAGTTTCCGAACAGACCATTATTTATTAATGGACAAGAATCCAAAGATGTAATATGCGGAACATTTTTTCTTGCAGGAAGTAGCGGAGATGATTTTGCAGATATAGAACAAAAATCCTTGGTTAAATATCAGAAATTATACGGAGATCCTGTTATTTTCAAAAATATCGGAGGGACACTTGAAATAAAAAAAAGATTTGACCTTGTGACGTATTCTATCTGGATGTTAAGGCAAACAGCGGCAAATAGACCGTATTTTTTTATGACACTGGATGTCCTCAAAAAAATAGGGTTATCCCCTGAGCGGAATCGTTATGAAAAGATTTATACTGGCTCCATTATTCCTGATGAAAACGGATTTTTTTCTCCAATGGAATATCTGGAACAGTTGTATGCCAAATTCAATATTGAAAAGCCGGATAATTATCACGGACGCTCCCTTTCTGTATCAGATATCATTGTATTTTCAGATGTAGATCGAAACGAAAAAGCTTATTTCTGTGATCACTTCGGATTTAAAGAAATACCTGATTTCTTAGAATGATCAAGCCTCTTCGGAGGCTTTTTTTATAATCTCGGCAAGTTCTTTGTCGAGGTCATGCTTTAGCTATATGTTATCTCTTTCGATATACTGGCACTACTCTTTTTCGTCCATGCCATTAAAATTCTTATAAAGCACCCCTTTGAGTTTCCATGGACCTCTTTTTTACCATTCTAATTTTTAACTAAAAAGACACCCACAGTCAGAGACTTGTGAGTGTCCAAAACAAAAGGATTATACATAAATGAGGATGTGTCTTCCTCATATCTACAAAATACCATATGATAATGTTCTCTGCTTCTCAGATAGGAAAGTCATTTCCCATAAAAATTGCATATTCTTATCAAAAATAGAAAAATCTGGATTTAATAAAGTGTTTCCTCGTATCATGTTTCTAGCTGTATTCTGATTATGTCTATAATGTATACCACAATCCGAACAGACCTAGTCTGAGCTGAAGAATCCAATTACTTCAAGGACAACGTTTCAAATATTTATTTTCATTTTGCAGAAATACTTTGTTAAGTGCGTCTATAACACTATCACTTAAATCTTTTTGCTCCTGAACAATTTTAATCCCTTCTTCTATAGATACTTTTCTATGATATGGTCGATCGTGTGTAACTGCCTCTAAAATATCACAGGCTCGTAGGATATCTGCATAAAAACAGTTTTGAGTAGAATAAGTTTTTCCATACCGTTCTTTATCGTAACCATGATGTAGCAGAATAAGTTCCGCAATACTTTCTTTTACTCCGAGAGAACTCACATATATTTGCCCTAATACAGAATGCAAGTCTACAATCTTTCTTTCGTCTGGCGTAAGTTTCTGTGGTTTCAGTAAAATATTCGGATTTATAAATATTTTACCAACATCATGAATTAAAGCTGCATTGTATAATAATATTTTTTCTGGATCCTTCAATCCCAAAATCACAGAAATCATTTTAATTAAAGTTGCTGTGTTTTTGCAATGAGTCCATAATTTTAAGTCATATTGTTTCATTGCCGTGATTATTATTGATTGAGTTTCCTTTTGCATATACATTCTCCTCCCATGTAATTATATTTTTCCTTTCGTTTTGATTTTTTAATATGAGAGCTATTAATTTAAGATAAAAAGGCAGCTTCTGCTGCCTTATGCGAAAGAAAATTGTCCATTCTCCTGTTGTCCGAGCTGTACAAAAGGAACTCTTTCCTTTTCATAGAGATATGGGCAGTTTGCAGACACAATTGCTTCTGCCATGACTGGTACAACAGCATTTCCTATTTTAGCAACCTGTTCATGGATAGGAAGCTTATGCCAGAACGTGTCGTGTGATATATCATAATCGTCCGGGAAACCATTACCTCTTTTCAACTCATCTGGATCTAACATACGGAGATGTATATCCATAAGGACACGGTTATCATGTAGTACGGTTACCAAAGCAAACCGATCTTTTGTAGTGATTGTCCGCAATGGCTGGTTGATTGTCTGACCAATATCTGAGCCATAATAAGCCAATAAGAACTGACTTACCTGATGTGCCCGTTCCAGCTCTTTTTTGCTTGTTTTGGACAAGTCTGATATCGAGGAAATATTGACGCTTACAAGCCCAAAATGACCAGGGCTGGTCGTGATGGTATGTAAAGGTTCATCTATAGACTGACCAATACCGGTTTTGTAATATTTCGTCATAAATTGTTTTGTTTCGCAAATCGTTCCCTGAACGATTCCCATCCCAAGTTTACATGTAAAAGTGGGCAATGGTTCATCCACAGATTGTCCACGGAAACTGTCTCCAGAATGATTGATATGAACAAGAAATGGTTTATCGCCGTCCAGAACATATTTCTTAATTCCCTGAGCGATACGCCGCATGGTATTGGGAGCCAGCGGTTTTTTCCGTTCAAAGATAGAGTCTCCGTAATCATCCAGTTTCAGAATCTTTGAGGCTGGGATCCATTTTTTCATGCCATTGCTTCCATCTTTATTAAAGCGGGGTTCTGGCCACTTGATAGAACGCCCATCCTTTCGGATGACAGCATACCAGCGCTTACGTGTGGTTGGTGCTCCATAATCTGCAGCACATAATTCGCGTGCTTCAAAGTGGTATCCAAGTGGCTGAACGTACCTTTCTTTTACTACCTGACAATTATCACAAAAATGCCTGCAGCTTTCCGGAACATCCAGAGGACGTCCATCGTAACGCAATCTTCCAGTTGTCATATGTTCAACAAAACAGCGATAACAAACACCTTCCAGTTCCTTTACGGGGCGTCCATATCCGGGGAAATTCTCCCTGTCTTCAATTGGTGCCCAGTTCTGTATTTCTGTGACGTTTTCCATACAGATGACTTCCGGACTGATCTTTGCGGCATGATAATACACCGCAAATGGAAGCATACGGACTCCCGCACACCGAGGAGTATTTCCCTTTGCTTTTGAAAAGTGTGTACAGTCCGGAGAAGCCCACACCAGAGATACTTTTCTGCCCGAAACAAACTTCTCTACATCGGCACTGAAGATATCTTCCGTCATATGGTAGGTTGACGGGTGGTTTCTGGAATGCAGCATGATAGCTGTCTGGTCATGATTTACTGCAAAATCAACACTTCGTCCAAATGCTTTTTCGATACCGACACTTGCTCCTCCTGCTCCACAAAAAAAATCTCCAATTAATCCTCTTTCCATTTATATTCTCCTTTCATTTTTTATCACAAATAAAATGAAGGTAAAGAGAAAAAAATGAAAGAAACATTGTAATTTATCCTGAAGAAGTTCATAATTTATAAAATTCTATTCCAGAATTTCCTAAGTCTCGTAGGTATCATCTTCTAAAATAATAGTTCGTTTCCCAAAATCCAGATACAGCTTGAAATATTCGGCCCAAGATTCATATGTATCAAAAATCCAGCATTAATATTACTTAAAATATGATTAGTCATTCTTTTTGCAGTTTAAAAAAGCCCAGCAAACACTGGACTTTCATAGAACAATTATTATCTTTGTGGTTTGTTTTGCTCTCTTTTCAATCTCCCGTATTTCTGAGCGATTCCGTACTGTGTACGGAAATATAAACTTTCATAGTTACGCAAAGTGGATTCAATACGGTAGATAAAAGAATCCATTTCTTCCTGTGTAACAGTCATGCCACAAACTTTCTTATCTTCAGCTGTTCCTGCCTGTACAATCGTTCCCTGCAACTTTGCATAATAATTGTTGAGCGTAAATAACCACTCATTTGTCTTTCCAGCTGATCCAGTGATCGTAATCCCATAGATCAAATTGTATCCTTTGGCATTGCGAGTGGACCTATGCTTCATCTGACGGTCATACAAAGGCGGCGCGATATACACAGACTGAACTTTCTCCAGTCGCCCTTCCTGATAAAGCTTCATCGCCTCATCAATCGCGTTCATCATCTCCCTGTTTTTTGGATATTTTGCTGCATTTTTTTCAAAATATGCCCTGGCATTCTGAAGTTTACTCACGCCATCCGGATCCTTTATGATATCAGCTGCTGTTCGCTTTTGACAGGATTTTTCGTTAATCGGCATCGTGTATGCTGGGGAAGATGGTGTTTCCTTGCTTTGGGCAACGTAATTCATTTGGGCTTTTCTAAGCAAATCCCTTTGGAAACGATATTCTTTTAGAATGTAAGGAACATCATTTGCCGGAATATTTGCTACGACACTTCCAACCCCTGTCTGTGCGATCGCTATCCGAAATACAGAATAAGAATTATGCATCTCCAATGGACTCTTATTCTCATCTGTTTCCGGTGGAACACAAAGGCTTTCTGCACACGATATCGTTTTCCCTTCCCTTGGGGCTGCCCATATCTGTCTCTCATATCGCTGTACCATGGGCGTTTTTTTGTTTTCATTTTGATTATAATTGTTCATCAATTCTTCTCCCTTCGTTTATACTTCATGGAATAATATGAGAGGTTCCATAATAATAAAAAATAATCTGGTAAAGGGCAGCGCCCAACGGAAACAATATGTATCTGATCCTGCAAAAATTCCCGTGAGTGCGAAAACAGATCACGGGAATAAATTGCTACCATGGAAGTTTCTTGGGAACTGTGAATTTAGGGCACTTAATAACAAGGGAACCGGAGAAACAGGAACCTTCCGGAGAAGCAGTAAAATTCGACTGAAGACGTTCACAGTCTTTGTATGATGTACGGCAAATACCGCAAAGGCCGTTGCTTTCTATATACTCCTTCCTCTTTTTCTGCAAAAGTTCTTTTTTTTCTGTTTCCACTTTTTTTCTGTTTCTTTTGTCCAGTATGGATGTACACTCCTGGGAACAAACGGGATTCATTAATCCATTTACAGGGCAGTTAAATACCTTACCGCAGACAATGCATTGTTTTTTCACTGTTTGGGGGACACGTTTCGCCCCATGTTTTGCAAGGTGTTCTTTATAACAGGCCATGGAACAATAGGTCCTTCCCTTTTCGATAAAGGGTTTACCGCATTCCGGACACGTTTTTACTTCCCCTTTTTCGATGGCTCTTTTCCATCTGTAGTTTTCCTTGCATGTTTCTGAACAATACCATGGATGACCGGAAACATCCCTTTGGTCATTAGTCTCTGTCATCTTTTTCCCGCAGAACGCGCAAGTTGTATTTTTGATAGAATATTCTATTTTACAGGAATCACTGCAAAAAGGAACTTTATTATAAGTTTTAAATTCCTTTCCGCAATTCCGGCAGACACAGGTCACTTCTTCCCTTTTTCTGCCAGTCCCACACCGGTAAATACTTTCCTGCAGATTCTTCCTTAAACGGTTTTTTTCCCTCTCTGGATGTTTACCACATTCCGGGCAATACTTTTGAGTTTTTCGTGATGCAGTGAACCAAACCCCACATATCTCACATTCCTTTTCCAATAAATTTTTTTCAGTATCCATTTTGTCTCCTTTCATCATTGTGTATATGATTAGAATGACCGAAAACATAAGAAAAGAAAAAATATCAAAATTTACATTTACTGTTTTTTATTTTTGATTTATTGGAACATATTAGTTTTGTCATAGAATAAATAGGTAATTGCGAAACAGTTTTGCAGGCTTG
>SAMEA3387494__coassemble_2349_pt1 | contig 18311 bp, 16 predicted proteins | sample SAMEA3387494__metabat2_low_PE_043 | metagenome-assembled genome bin SAMEA3387494 (sample SAMEA3387494) | Felis catus | biome: Faeces | place: United Kingdom | collected 2012
TTCTCTTGAATCTGCGAAGAGCGCTATCTAAAGTCTCGTTCTCTTTTACGATTACATTTGACATAGACTCACACCTAACCTCCCTCCAGTTGTAGATTGTGCTTAAATACAACTGTCTGGGTATTTTTCTTGCACATCTGGTATTATATATCATAGCTGTAAGGTTCGTCAACAGATTTTGGGTATTTTTAGAAAAAACTTTTTCAATTTTTTTTACTGAAGCTGTCCTTCCAGAATACCTGCTACTGCTGCAATCGCCTCTTCTGCTTTTTCCGGATTTTTGCCGCCGGCCTGAGCCATATTTGGACGACCGCCGCCGCCTCCGCCAACGATCGCTGCGGTTGCTTTGATCAGGTTTCCTGCATGAGCGCCAGCCTTCTGCGCGCCATCGGTTGCCATGGCCAGGAGATTTACTTTTCCTCCATTGACAGCAGCCAGAACCACCACGCCTTCTCCCAGCTTATCCTTCAACTGGTCTCCAAGATCACGAAGTCCGTTCATGTCCACGCCGTCTACCTTTGCAGCAAGAAGCTTCACGCCTTTTACTTCCACGATCTTATTCATCACATCCCCAAGAGATCCCTGTGCCAGCTTACTCTTTAAGGATTCATTTTCACTCTGAAGAGTTTTGACCTCTCCCTGTAAATGAGCAATCTTATCCAATACTTCTGCCGGATTCGCCTTCAGTGCCTTTGCAGCTGCATGAAGAGCTTCTTCCTGTTTCTTATAGTATTCCAGAACACCGTTTCCGGTAAGCGCTTCAATACGACGCACACCTGCTGCAATACCGGATTCAGAAAGAATCTTAAACAGCATGATAGAGCTGGTGTTGGCTACATGCGTACCACCGCAAAGCTCTTTGGAAAAGTCTCCCATGGATACTACACGTACCTTCTGGTCATACTTTTCTCCAAAGAGAGCCATAGCACCGGATTTCTTCGCTTCTTCAATATCCATCACATCGGTACGCACATCCAGAGCCGCCTGAATCTGCTCATTTACCAATTCTTCCACCCTTGCAATTTCTTCGCTGGTCATGGCCTGGAAATGTGCAAAGTCGAAACGCAGTCTGTCTGGAGTAACCAGAGAACCTTTCTGTTCTACATGGGAGCCCAGAACTGTTTTCAGAGCCTTCTGAAGAAGATGGGTAGCACTGTGGTTTTTCTCTGTGTCCTTACGTCCCTTGGTATTTACTTTCAGAGAAACCGTCTCTCCTGTGGAAATCATACCGGATTCCATATGTCCCACATGACCTACTTTGCCGCCGCGAAGCTTGATGGTATCTTCTACTGCAAACACACCGGTTGCTGTTTCAATCACACCAGTATCGCCTTCCTGTCCACCCATGGTAGCATAGAATGGAGTCTCTTCTACGAAGATGGTTCCCTTCTGACCTTCCATAAGAGAGGAAACAATTTCTTTCTCGCTGGTGAGTACCGTTACCTTAGAATCGAAAGAAAGATGCTCATATCCAACAAATTCTGTGGTCACTTCATTATCAATTTCATCATAAACGGTGGCATCAGCGCCCATGTAGTTGGTTACTTCACGCGCTTCACGTGCCTTGGTACGCTGCTCTTCCATTGCTTTCTGGAAGCCTTCTTCATCAATACCATAGCCCTTTTCTTCCAGAATTTCTTTTGTCAGATCCAGCGGGAATCCATAGGTATCGTATAATTTAAATGCATCCTCTCCGGAAAGAACAGTTTTACCAGAAGACTTCATTTCCTCTTCCATATCGGAAAGAATACGAAGACCCTGGTCGATGGTCTTATTAAACTGATTTTCTTCATTGGTCAGAACCTTGAAAATAAATTCTTTCTTTTCTTCCAGTTCCGGATATCCATCCTTAGAACCTTCGATAACCATAGCGCTGAGTCTGGATAAGAAGGTTCCTTCTATTCCAAGAAGACGTCCGTGACGTGCTGCACGACGAATCAGACGGCGAAGCACATAACCTCTTCCCTCATTGGTAGGCATGATACCGTCAGAGATCATAAAGGTTGCAGAACGGATATGGTCTGTAATCAGACGAATGGAAACGTCATCGGAATAGTTTTCCCCATAAGTCTTTCCTGCCACTTCACATACCAGGTTTCTCAGAGCGCAAATGGTATCCACATCAAAGATGGAATCCACATCCTGTACAACAACTGCCAGTCGCTCCAGACCCATACCAGTATCAATGTTCTTCTGTTTCAGTTCTTCATAGTTTCCGTTTCCGTCATTTTCAAACTGGGTAAATACGTTATTCCATACTTCCATATAACGGTCACAGTCACAGCCTACGGTACAGCCTTCTTTGCCGCAGCCGTATTTTTCTCCACGATCATAGTAAATTTCAGAACATGGACCACATGGACCAGCGCCATGCTCCCAGAAGTTATCTTCTTTTCCGAAACGGAAGATACGCTCTGCCGGGATTCCAATCTCTTTATTCCAGATTTCAAAAGCCTCGTCATCATCCAGATATACGGATGGGTACAGTCTATCCGGATCCAGACCTACCACCTTGGTAAGGAATTCCCAGGACCATTCCAGGGCTTCTCTTTTGAAGTAATCTCCAAAAGAAAAGTTACCCAGCATCTCAAAGAATGTACCGTGGCGCGCTGTCTTACCTACATTCTCAATATCTCCAGTACGGATACATTTCTGGCAGGTTGCCACTCTGGTTCTTGGCGGGATTTCCGCTCCTGTAAAATATGGTTTTAAGGGTGCCATTCCTGCATTGATCAGAAGAAGACTCTTATCTCCCTGGGGAACCAGGGAAAAGCTCTTCATTACCAGATGTCCTTTACTTTCCATGAAATCCAGAAACATCTGGCGAAGCTCATTCACTCCATATTTCTTCATTTCCATTTCCTCCTAGTGTCTGATTTATTTCACACAAACCTTATTGAATTTCTTTTTGCCACGCTTCAGCACAATACCGTCACCCTGAAGGCTCTCTTTGGATACCATATGCTTGATGTCCGTGATTTTTTCTCCGTCAATGGAAACGCCGCCCTGTTCAATGGCACGACGTCCTTCGGAACGTGTTGGAACCAACTGGGATTTTACCAGAAGTGTAATCAGGTCAATCTGATCCTCTGTAAAATCTTCTTCTGTCAGCTCTGTGCTTGGCATATTCGCTGTATTCGCACCGCCGGCAAACAGTGCTCTTGCGCCTTCCTGCGCCTTTTTCGCTTCTTCTTCTCCATGTACCAGATTGGTCAGTTCGTAAGCCAGGACTTCTTTTGCCTTATTTAACTGACTGCCTTCCCAGGTTGCCATTTCATCAATCTGTTCCAGCGGAAGGAAGGTGAGAAGACGCATACATTTGATTACGTCTGCATCATCCACATTTCTCCAGTACTGGTAGAAATCAAATGGGGAGGTTTTATTCGGATCCAGCCATACAGCGCCAGACTGTGTTTTTCCCATCTTTTTACCTTCAGAATTCAGAAGCAGGGTGATGGTCATTGCGTATGCATCTTTTCCCAGTTTTCGTCTGATAAGTTCTGTACCGCCTAACATGTTCGCCCACTGGTCATCTCCGCCGAACTGCATGGTACATCCGTATTTCTGGTACAGCATGTAGAAGTCGTAGCTCTGCATGATCATGTAGTTAAACTCCAGGAAGGTAAGTCCACGTTCCATACGCTGCTTATAGCATTCATGAGAAAGCATTCTGTTTACAGAGAAATGAGCGCCCACCTCTCTTAATACTTCTACATAATTGAGATCCATAAGCCAGTCTGCATTGTTTACCATCAATGCTTTTCCATCGGAAAAATCAATGAAGCGTTCCATCTGTTTTTTGAAGCAGTCAATGTTATGCTGAATGGTTTCCGGTGTCATCATCTGACGCATATCACTTCTTCCAGACGGGTCACCGATCATACCGGTACCGCCTCCAAGAAGAGCGATGGGTTTGTTTCCTGCCATCTGCAGACGTTTCATCAGACAAAGAGCCATGAAATGTCCCACATGAAGGCTGTCTGCGGTTGGGTCAAAGCCAATATAAAAAGTCGCCTTTCCATTATTTACCATTTCTTTAATTTCGTCTTCGTCTGTTACCTGGGCAATCAGACCACGCGCCTGAAGTTCTTCCCAAAGTGTCATAATTCATTCCTCCTGATAATAAAAAAATCCCCGGTTCCTGTCCTTTTAGGACGAGAACCGGGTCCCGTGATACCACCTAAATTCGCAAAGGACTCGCATCCTTGGCCTTGGCAAGTGACGTTTTCATCACTCAGGCATGATAACGTATGCCAGACGGCGCAGCCTACTGTTCCCTTTCGGTGCGCGGCTCCGGGATGTATTCACAAAAGTTCCACAGGCGCCTCTCACCAGCCGGCTGCTCTCTGTCTGCTTTCCTTATGCTACTTTTTCCCTTCAGTGCCTTTTTCTTTTATCTATTAGCCAGTATACAAACAGTGATTTTATTTGTCAAGGAATTTCCCTTGTATTTTAACAACTTAAAGTGCTGTTGCACTACTGTTTTGTCCCTGGTCATATGGTTGATACACCTGGATCCACCAGAAGATTATTTCCGTCTGCTGCCGTGGTAGCAAGTTCATCACATCGCTCATTCTCCGGATGACCGTCATGGCCTTTTACCCAGTGAAAAGTCACCTGATGGGGTTTCTTCGCCTCCAGCAGGCGTTTCCACAGATCCGTGTTTTTGACTGGTTCATTTTTTCCCCGTTTCCATCCTTTCCTGATCCAGGAATCGATCCAGTGCTGATTAAAAGCATTGACCAGGTATTGGGAATCGGAATACAGTTCCACCTCACAGGGGCGGGTAAGGGCTTCCAGTCCCACAATGGCTGCCATAAGCTCCATGCGGTTATTGGTGGTTTTTTGGTACCCCTGACTGAATTCCCGAATGTGAAGCTGTCCCCTGGTATCGGTATAATGAAGAATGGTTCCGTAACCGCCTGGTCCATCTGGATTCCCCCTCGCAGAACCATCCGTATAGATTTTTACCAGCATCTCTGTTTTTTTCCTCCCTTCATAGACTTCCATACACCTGTATGTTCAAATTCAGAAGCCGCATTTCTGGCATCTGATACGATCTTCTCCTCATATCCCAGCATATCCAGAAGTTTAATGGCATTTCTGGTTGTGGCCCGTCCTTTTTGCAAAAGATAATTAAATACTACCTCTTTTTCCCTGACTTCTTCCTCGAAATGATAGTTGTGATAAACCCCTTCCAGAATATAAGAAAGTTCAATATCATGGGTTGCCGCAAAGGCCAGAACCCAGGGCCGGTCAAGTTCTTTCAGGATTCTGGAGGAAGCCGCAATCCGCTCAATGGTATTGGTTCCTCGAAGAACTTCGTCCACGATGCAAAGCAGCGGTTCTTCTTTTTGGCTTTCATCCAGAATCCGCTTTAAGGATTTGATCTCTACGATAAAATAACTTTCTCCTCCCGACAGATCGTCACGAAGCGCCATGGAAGTCATTACCTTCAAAAACGGCGCCCGGTAACTGGAACAGGTGCAGATTCCCATGGTCTGCGCAAGAAGACTGTTCAGTGCCATATTTTTCAGAAACGTGGATTTCCCGGAAGCATTGGAACCTGTGACCAGGGTTCCCCCCTTAGCATTCATGCAGTTGGCTACCGGCTCCTGAATCAGTGGATGATAAAGATCCTCCACTTCCACAGAGACGGGAGTTCCATCATAATCCTGAAACTCCGGCTTACACTTCAAAGGAAGGATTTCCCGGAAAGAAGCAATGGAAATGGCAGCATCCAGCTCCCCCATATTTTCCAGCATTTCCATGATCCTGTCAGATTTTCCATGTACTTCCCTTAGTACCCGGTTATAAGTGAGAATATCCACATGGAATACCATACGGATATATTCCATCAGAATCTGCAAAGGATCTCCGGAATCTGCATTTTTGCTGGTCAGAAACACCGAAAGCCTCCGAAGACCTGCAAAGGCCTTTTTCCCCTTTGAAATAGCATCCATCTGCTTCTGCACCTGAGGCCATTTCACTGTTTCCATATGGTCTGCCGCCGACAGCATCCGAAGAAGGCTGGTAAGACAATCCAGATAGATCTCAATGAGTTTCCGGTCTCTTCCTGCAAAATATATGGAAATGTTTACAATACTCAAGAGAAAAAACACCAGAAAGCCATGGAGAGGCGACAAGGGAAGAAGAATCAACAAGGTTCCCAAAAGAAGTGCCAGCATTCCCCAGTGAAGCGCAGGATTCACCTTCGGCGCTCCATCCAGTGCAAGGATGGTATCCGAAAGGGAGCCCAGCCTTGTCTTTCCCACCTCCGAGAGAATCCACTGCATTTTTAACCGTTCTTCTTCATGCGTGGCAAAAAACTCCGCCAACTGGTCTCTTTCTCTTATTTTCTCCCGATCAAAAAGGGGTATTCTAAGCATTGCATACAGAACATCCTCTCCCGGTGAGGAAATGGTCTGGTTGATCAGCATATACATTCGATCCATATCCAGATCATTCCATGTAATATCATCGATTACAAACTTCTGTCCCTGTGCCTTTCTCCGAAAATAATGGGAAATCCGCTCCAGATCAGAAGCCTCATACTCCTGCTCCGGTACCTGTCCATAAATACGCTTCAGCTTTCTTAGCAAAACCTTTTTTCGCTTCCGGTTTTCCCGAATGATCAGAACAATGAACAGCAGTAAAATTCCTGTAAACCACAGGATCACATTCAAATACGGATTCATAAGTTGCTCCTTTCCTGTCCAGCCATGCTGTCATAAATCTGTTATCCGTTTCATCATACCACAATGTTCTGAAAAAAAACAGAACTTCTCACATTGGAGAAGTCCTGTCTCTCTGCTGTTTTATACCCAGTCCACAAAGAACATATGATCCTTGTATAAGAATTTCTCTACCTTACTGAAATTAAGGTTCTGCTTCCAGAAGGAAGATTCCATCATAAAGTACTTGTAATTAAAATCCTTCTTAAAGCCCTTTAAGGTTCTTGGTTTTCCTGATTTCACATGATTATTAAAAATTTCCAGTGCTTCCTTCGCCGCCTCCTGTGCAGCTTCCTTGTCATAATAGAAGCCATTCAGGCGCTTAATCAGCGCTCCGTCCCGAACCACCGCATACTGCAGGGGGCCTCCCTGATAGACTACATGACGGATCTCAGATGGGAAATTGGGATCAATGGTACGATTTAATATACACATGGCAACAGCCATCATGCCCACCTTACCCTGATCTCCTGCCTCGCATTCCACCACTGCTGTGAGAAGTTCCAGGTCAGAGACCTCTCCATTGGCAATACCCGGATGCTGAAGAAATTCTTTTTCCAGTTTAAAGGTACGGTTTTTCTCTGTATCATTAATAAGTACATAATTACCAGAAAGCTCGTAATCAGTTTCTCCCTCTTTTGCTACACCATCCTTATCAAAATGATAGGTCTTACCGCCAATTATTGCAGTTTTGTTGGCATACATAACACCCTTGGAATCAAAGTAATACTTCTTACCATCCAGAGTGAGCCAGCCTGTCTGAGCTTTTCCATCCTTGGGGCTGAAATAATATTTCTTGCCGGATACCGTTCCAAAACCCTTGGTATAACGAATGCCGGAGCTTTTTGAAAAATAGTAATAATCATTACTGATCTTTTTTAGCCCAACATACATAACTCCTGTAGTTTTATGGAAATACCGGACATATCCGCTGGTATCCTTCTGCCAGCCGGTAAGCATCTTCCCCGTTGTCTTGCTGAAATACCGTTTCTGGTTCTTGCTGTCTTTCATCCAGCCCTTAGCCATTACTCCGGCGCCCTTGGTGAAATAATACTTCTCCCCCTTGGCATTGGTCATCCAGCCTCTGGCCATCAGACCGTCAGATGGAGCAAAATAACGGGTATTCCCCTGACTGTCTGTAAGAAAGCCAGTTACCATATATCCTTTTCCTTTGGTAAAATAACGGATCTTCTGTCCCTTGGCATCCTTCTGCCAACCCTTTAACTGCACTCCGGTTTTGGTATTAAAATAATACTTCTTCCCGCTCAAAGTCAGCCAGCCCTTCTGCTTGGAACCATCTTTCTTTATGTAATATGTCTTGCCTCCGATCGTCTGAAATCCTGTGGAGGCAGCCTGTGTTTCCTTTGCCATGGATGGAAGCGCCATACATGCGCACAAAACCAACAGGGCCATCAGGCAAGCACGCAAACAATTTCTGCAGGTTGTTTTTTTCATACTCTTTCCTCATTTCTTTTTTTCATAAAAGATGCTCAAAATGTATCGAAAGCATTTCAAACATTACAAAATTATTACATACTTGTTTATATTATAAACAGCAGACCCTTTTCTGTCAACTTGAAATTTTCATTCTGTGTTCACACACAACCTGTCCTTCGCATAGGATGAAGTGTAATCAAAATCTGGAGGATTTACTATGAGTGATTTAGCTGCTACAAACTGTGGATGTGGAGAAGAAAGAACCAACTGTAACTGCGGATGCAATACCCCCACAAGCAACAACTGTGGATTTGGCAGCAACAACTGCAGCTGCATTTTATGGCTGATTATTTTAAGCTGTATCTGCGGAAACAATGGTTTTGGCGGTGGATGCGGCAACAGCTGCGGCGGCGGATGTGATTCCTGTACCCTTCTGATCATCATCCTTCTTCTTTGCGGCAACAATGGCTTCGGCAACGGCTGCTTCTAAAATTTCTTCTTCAAAAAGGCAGAGGTTAATTCCTCTGCCTTTTCTCAATGCCAGGCATTTGCCTGAGCTTTTGTTTCTTTTTTTCTTCCTCTTCTTTTCTTTTCACACAGTCAAGATCCAATTCATAGCATGCATTTCCTTCCAAAATCTGTTTCCATTTTTTCTCTTCCAATTTTTTGTGTTCCTGTTCTTTTCTTTTTATTATATGATACCATTTTTTAAAGGGTCCCAGACTCTCTTGTCACCGGACAGGCTTTCCTGGCATATTTTAATCATAAAAAACATAGGATTGGAAAAGAAAAGCCTATGGAAAAGGAAATGATTTCGCAAACCAGCCTGGACCAGATGGTGGGAGATGAAAGCTCTCAGTTTTTAAAGGCTGCCATCCCTTATCTTCCCCCTTCGACCCAGCCGCTTTTCTCCATTTACGCCAAAGCAAAAGAGCTGCAAAATACTTTGGAGCTTTTTCGTTCCGGGGCCAAAGACATGAAAATGTGCAGTTCTGTTCCCTCCCCGGAGCCACTGGAAATGCTGGATGACATCCGCCACTTCTGTTACGGCGAAAGCCGGGCAAAACTGGACCAGATGATTCGTATCCTGGGTACGGTACAGATGCTCCAGCTTATGAAGGAACCCTGAAAACACCCAAAAGAAAGGAGTATGGTATGCAGGAAGACTGGAAAGAAAACCCGAAACTTCAAGGCATGGATAAAGGAAAACTGGATCTGCTGCAAAATCTGGCTGAACAGGGAACGCAGAAAAATACTGCTGATCTGCTTCCGTTTTTAATGCAGGCTGCTTCCTCTGGAAAACAGAAAGGACTTCAATTTTCTTCTGATGAAATTTCCGCCATTCTGGAAGTTTTAAAAATGGGAAAATCGCCGGAAGAGGCAGCTCGTATGGATCGGATTGTACGTATGATGCAAATGATCCGCTAATCAAAAAAGAGTTCCCAAAAGGAACTCTTTTTTAGGAAGAAAGTCTCAGTTCTTGCTGCTGACGCCTTCCATCATACATTCTCTTAAAAAAGCAAGGGCATGAGCTGTTGTCTGCTCCCGGATTTTGCTGCGGTTTCCAGTAAAATGGAATTCTCTGGTAACCACCTTATCATTGAAGCAGCAGCCCATAAATACAGTTCCAACTGGTTTCTCTTCTGTTCCCCCTCCCGGTCCTGCAATTCCGGTGATGGACAGACAGATATCTGCTTTTGTCACAAAGCAGCAGCCCTTTGCCATTTCCTTGGCACATTTGGCTGAAACTGCACCTTCTGTTTTCAATGTGGATTTTTTTACACCCAGACATTTTCTTTTTGCCCGATTACTGTAAGTCACAAATCCTGTGGAAAATACCTGTGACGCCCCTGGCACATTTACGATTCTTGATGCCACTGCACCGCCGGTACAGGATTCTGCCAGAGCCAGTACACGATCCTGGTCTTTTAACATATCCACTACGGCCTCTTCCAATGTCTTGCTCTCTTCTGTGGCAAAAATATTCTTTCCAAAACGGTTTTTCAATTCCCGCACCACTGGCTTGATCAGCTTCTTGCATTCCTTCTCATTTTCACCCTTTGCAGTAATCCGAAGATGCACTTCTCCGGTTTTAGCATAAGGTGCAATGGTAGGGTTGGTCTGGGCATCAATGAGATCCTGGATTTCTTCTGCAACCTGGCTCTCTCCGATGCTGCAGATTTTTACCATCTGAGAATAGATGATCTCAGGCTGTTTTTTGCGAAGGAAAGGAAAAACCTCTTCTTCAAACATGGGTTTCATCTCATTGGGTGGTCCTGGAAGAAGAATTGCAATCTTACCGTTTTTCTCAATAATCAGACCAGGAGCTGTCCCGTTGTGATTGTCCAGCACAAGCGCGCCTTCCGGCACCTGCGCCTGCTTGTAATTATTTTCTGTAATCCTTCTCTGGGGATTGTTCTTTTCGTATTGTTTTAAATAGGTTTCCAGCAATTCTCTGCTGTGCTTATCTTCCACCAGAGGAAGCCCCATCACCTCTGCTGTCACCTCTTTGGTCAGATCATCCTTGGTAGGTCCAAGCCCGCCTGTAAGAATCACCACATCTGAACGATCCAGCGCCTGTTCGATTGTGGCCTTCATCCGTTCCTCATTATCTCCCACCACTGTCTGATAGTAAACAGACAGACCAAGCTGTGCACATTTCTCTGAAAGATATGCGCTATTGGTATTTACAATGTTTCCCAAAAGAATTTCCGTTCCTACGGATATCAGTTCTGTGATCATTGGTACTCCTTTCTTCCCGGCAATCCTGCCGAACCTTTCTGCCAGCTATATTGATTCTGTTATTCCTGCATGGACAGAACCTTTTTGTTCTGTGCCACATATGTGATCAGAGAAATCACTGTCAGGGCTACTGACAGCCAGATAAAGATTTCTGATAAAATCTGAAATACCCCGCCCAGATCCAGAATCAACAGAATGATCATAATCATCTGGGATACGGTCTTGAATTTGCCCCAGTAATTTGCCGCGATTACCACACCATTTTCAGCTGCGATAAGACGAAAACCACTGATAATAAATTCTCTGGCAATAATAATAATAACAATCCATGCTTCCAGCTTGTTCTGTTCAATAAGACAGATCAGCGCAGAGCAGACCAGAAGCTTATCTGCCAGAGGATCCATAAATTTTCCAAAGTTTGTAACCAGCTTATGTTTTCTTGCCAGATAACCATCAAACCAGTCGGTCACACTGGCGGTCACAAAAATAACTAGGCAGATATAGCGGTTTGCTTCTCCACCCCATCCAAAAAGCATAAATAAAACAAGAAAGGGAACCAGGATCATTCTCAATACAGTTAATTTATTCGGTGTATTCATCGGCCAACTCTCCTATCAAATCATATTCCAGAGCACCGGTCACCCGTACTCTGGCAAAATCTCCGGTCATCAGCTCTTCTCCGGTCTGTACAAAAATGTATCCGTCTACCTTTGGTGCATCTCCATAAGTACGGCCAATGTAAGCACTTTCTCCAGAAACCTTTCCCTCAATCATCACAAGCATCTCCTGCCCAATGCGTTCGCTGCCCTTGTCCAGGGAAATTTCCTGCTGAAGACCCATCAGCTCTTCTCTTCGTTCTTCCTTTAATTCTTCCTCGATCTGATTCTCCATACCGGCTGCCGGAGTATCCTCTTCCGGCGAGTAGGTAAAGACACCAAGACGGTCAAATTCCATCTCATCTACAAATTCCATCAGTTCCTGATGGTCTTCTTCTGTTTCTCCCGGAAATCCGGTGATCAGTGTGGTACGAAGAAAAATATCCGGAATTTCCCTGCGCAGATGACCCACAATTTCCACAAGTTCCTGTCTTGTGGTACGCCGTCCCATTCTCTTTAAGATTTTATCTGACGCATGCTGGATTGGAAGATCCAGGTAATGACAGATTTTCTTCTCCCGCTTCATGGTCTGAATCAGTTCTTCGTAGATTTCCTCCGGATAACAGTACAGGATACGAATCCACCGGATTCCTTTGATCTTACAAAGTTCTTCCAAAAGCACATGCAGGGATTTTTTTCCGTAAAGGTCCTGTCCATAGACCGTTGTTTCCTGTGCAACCAGAATCAGTTCCTTCACGCCCTGCTCTGCCAGATCCTGCGCCTGTGCAAGAAGACGTTCCATAGGAACACTTCGGAATTTCCCCCGAAGTTTCGGAATGATACAGTAAGTACAGTGCTTGTCGCATCCTTCCGCAATCTTCAGATATGCATAATGTCCTCCCGTAGTCAGCACTCTTTTGCCATAATCCTCCGGAAGATCATCAATGCTTCGATACTCCTGAAAATAGCGTCCGGCTAATGCTTCCTCCACAGCTGTTAAAATTTTTCCGTATGATGTAGTTCCAAGAACTGCATCCACCTCGGGAATCTCATCAATGATTTCCTGACGATACCGCTGGGCCATACATCCAGTCACAATCAGGGCTTTGCAGTTGCCGCTTTTTCTGTATTCTGCCATTTCCAGGATTGTTTCCACACTTTCTTCCTTAGCATCATGAATGAAACAGCAGGTGTTAATGACAATAATGTCCGCTTCTTCTTCAGAATCACAGATCTCATACCCTTTTCGGGTGAGCATTCCCAGCATTTCCTCAGAATCTACCAGATTCTTGTCACATCCAAGAGATATAAATAATATTTTCATATAAAACTCCTATTCAAGATTCGCTCCTTTGGACGTTTTTTCTTATGCATGACAACACAAAGGCTGCCTTACGCAGCCTTTTCGTTACATTTCTTCCTGAGTTTCAGAGGAAGTTTCCTCTTCTTCTGTCAACAATTCCGCAGTCTCTTCTGCAGCAGCTGTCTCTTCTGCCGGTGTAAGAGCAGCCTCCTCCTCTTCTTCCATGGATTCTGCAAGAATTTTTACTTTTCCTTTATAAAGCTCATCAATGGCAACAGAAAGAGGTTTTTTACCTGCTGCGCCTTCTACCAACGGCTTGGAACCGCCAATAATCTGACGGGCACGTTTGCTGGTAGCCAATACCAGTGAATATCGGCTGTTCAGCATAATGGTGTTGTCATCCTCCTCGCTATTGGTATTGATTGCCTGAATTAATTCTGAATAAGATGGATGAATCATAATCTTTCTCCTTTCATATAAATGAACATCCTGTCACAAATGCCTGACACTCAGACCTTCATGGCAGATGCTTCTGTCTTGATCTTATTAATAAAGTTTCCATTCCGGTTCATACGACAATGCTCGCTCTGAATGATGTGATGCAGGGTTTCCACACAGGCATCCAGATCATCGTTGACCAGAACATAATCATACGCTTCTACGCCTTCTGCCTCTTCTCCGGCTCTTGAAAGGCGGGAGGCAATTACCTCCTCCGTTTCTGTACCCCGTCCATAAAGGCGGCTTTTCAGTTCTTCCACAGATGGAGGAGTCACAAATACCAGAACCGCATCCGGATTCTGTTCCTTCACCTTCATGGCGCCCTGAATCTCGATTTCCAGGATTACATCCTTCCCGGATAAAAGCTGTTCCTCCACATAAGACTTGGGAGTTCCATAATAATTCTCTACATACTGCGCATACTCAATCAGAGCATGCTCTCTGATCAGCTGTTCAAATTCTTCCCTGGTACGGAAAAAGTATTCTCTTCCGTCCTCTTCTCCCGGTCTGGGACTTCTGGTCGTTACAGAAATGGACAACGCATAATTGTCATAGCGTTCCAACAGTGCTTTCATGACTGTTCCCTTACCAGCTCCGGAAAAGCCGGATACCACAACTAAAATTCCTTTTTTATTCATGTCCTTCTCCTCTGTCTTCATAATCCAAACTGATTCTGCGTTCCTGCACAGAACTCCGGGTTGCTCCATGGATCACATCCTCTCCCGCAAACCTACGGGCGATGGTTTCCGGCTGCAGAGCTGACAGCACCAGATAATCATCGGAAGTGATGATTACCGCCTTGGTTTTACGCCCCTGGGTGGCATCAATGAGGGAACGGGTTCCCTTCACACTCTGAACCATTCGCTTCACCGGCGCTGCATCCGGGCTGACCACGGCTACAATTTTATCGGAATTTACCACATTTCCGAATCCAACGTTAATTAATTTCGCCACAGGCTCTCATCCCTCTGCTCTTTGTAACGGTTATTCAAGATTCTGGATCTGCTCCCGAATCTTCTCAATCTCTGTTTTCAGTTCAATAGCAATATTGGAAATAGTCAGATCGCTGGATTTAGACAAAATCGTATTGGCCTCCCGGTTCATCTCCTGTGCCATGAAATCCAGTTTTCTTCCAACACCGCTTTCCTCAGACAGAATGGTCTGCATTCCCTTGATATGGCTGCGCAGACGAACGGTTTCTTCATCATTACAGATCTTATCGGCAAAAAGCACCACCTCTGCTGCAATTCGGCTGTCTTCAATCTGACTCTCTTCCAGAAGCTCATGTACTTTTGCTTCCAGTTTTTCTCTGTAGGCATTCACAACTTCCGGTGAACGCTCCTGTACCATAAGCACCTTGGCATCCAGTCCGGAAAGTTTCTCCAAAAGATCCTGCTTCAGGTTCTCACCTTCCCGCACTCTGGTGTCCACAAATTTCTCGCAGGCTTCCCGAAGAGGTTCTTCCAAAAAGCTCCAGAGCTCCTCTTCATCCAGAGACTGCTCTTCCATGGTAAATACCTCCGGATAGCGGGACAGTCCCGATACCTTCACATCATTCTCAATACCGAAAGTCTCACTCATTTCCTTGAAATATCCCAGATATTCCCCTGCAAGTTCTGCATTATACTTCAACGCCACTCGATTCAGGGTATAATCCTCATAGGTGATAAATACATCCACCTTTCCGCGCTGCATATAGGTCTTCATCAGATTGCGGATAGCGCCTTCCAGAAAGCTTAATTTCTTAGGCATTTTAATGTTCAGATCCAGATATCTGTGGTTCACAGATTTCAGTTCCACCGTAATCTTATGTTCCTTGGTGATCACTTCTGCGCGGCCAAAGCCAGTCATACTTTTTATCATAATTCTTCTCTCTCAGTCTCATATCAGTCTGTATGAAAAAGAACCTTTTCATCAGATACAGTAACTTTTGCATACAGATTTATTATAGTTGATTCCAAAACACTAGTCAAACTCTTTTTTTATATGTTATACTATTGTTGCTGTAAATGAACCTGACAGCTTTATTAAACAACAAAGGAGTGTTTTTCCATATGGCATTTGACGGTATCACCATTGCCGCAATGGTACAGGAATTAAATAAAAATTTATCCGGAGGCCGCTTTAACAAAATTGCGCAGCCGGAAGCCGATGAACTTCTCATTACCGGAAAGGGACCCAATGGACAGTGCAGGCTTCTTCTTTCTGCCAGTGCTTCCCTTCCCCTGATCTATTTTACAGAAAAAAACAAACCCAGTCCTCTGACTGCTCCGAATTTCTGCATGCTTCTTCGCAAACACATTGGAAGTGCAAGAATCGGAAGCATTACACAGCCAGGGCTGGAACGTGTGGTACGTTTTGGACTGGAGCATTTAAATGAACTGGGAGATCCCTGCAAGAAGCAGCTGATCATGGAACTGATGGGCAAGCACAGCAATCTGATCTTCTGCGACGAAAGCAATATGATTCTGGACAGCATCAAACACGTATCCTCTCACATGAGTTCTGTCCGGGAGGTCTTACCGGGAAGACCTTATTTCATTCCCCATACTCAGGAAAAAGCAGATCCTCTCACAATCACAGAAGAGGAATTCTGCTCCACGATCTGCCAAAAGCCCTGCAGCATTTCCAAGGCCATCTACACCTCTCTTACAGGCCTCAGTCCGGTAATCGCCGAGGAAATCTGTTTCCGCGCATCCATTGACGGCAGCGATCCGGCCCAGTCTTTAAACGAAACAGCCGCCACCCATTTATATCACACCTTCCTGAGGTTTATGGAGCAGGTAAAGGAAGGGGATTTCACACCGAACATCGTTTACAAGGGAGACGAGCCTGTAGAATACGGGGTTCTTCCTTTTACCCAGTATGGCAGTGAATACCACGCTGAAACTTTTGACAGTGTTTCCTCTATGCTGGAAACGTATTATGCTTCCAAAAATACCCTCACCAGAATCCGGCAGAAATCTGCGGACCTCCGAAAGATTGTACAGACAGCTCTGGAGCGTAACCGTAAAAAATTAATCCTTCAGGAAAAACAAATGAAGGACACGGCTAAGAAAGACAAATACAAAGTATACGGGGAACTGATCAACACCTACGGCTATGGACTGGAAGAAGGCTGTAAATCCTTCCAGGCATTAAATTATTATACCAACGAAGAGATTACTATTCCCTTAGACCCCACCATCACCCCGGGGGAAAATGCCCAAAAATACTTTGAACGGTACAACAAGCTGAAACGTACGGAAGAAGCGCTGACAGAACAGCTTGCCGATACAACCAGTGAGATTGAGCATCTGGAATCTATTTCCAATGCCCTGGACATTGCCCTTTTGGAAAGCGATCTGGCTCAGATCAAAGAAGAGCTGACGGAATACGGCTATATCAAGCGACACTACTCCGGCAAAAAGGGTGCAAAAATGCAGGCAAAATCCAAGCCTTTCCATTATGTTTCCAGTGATGGTTTTGATATCTATGTGGGAAAAAACAATTTTCAGAATGATGAATTAACCTTTAAATTTGCCACAGGCAATGACTGGTGGTTCCATGCAAAAAAAATGGCTGGTTCCCATGTGGTAGTCAAAACACCAGATGGAGAACTTCCAGACCGCACCTTTGAAGAAGCAGGCCGCCTGGCTGCCTATTATTCCAAGGGCCGCACCGCTCCCAAGGTGGAAATTGATTATATCCAGAAAAAACACGTAAAAAAACCCGGCGGCGCCAAACCTGGATTTGTGGTTTATTACACCAACTATTCCCTGATGGCAGCCCCGGATATTGAAGGCTTAAAAGAAATCCAGTAAAACATGAAAAGAGGACTGAACATCGGAAAACCGATCAGTCCTTTTTTCATGATACTCTTCTTATGGATTTGTTTTCAAAGCATCTGCATCAAATTTCATAAACAAAGTCAGCACAAACGCAAGGATCATACTCAGCACGCAGCCTGCCACCAGCATGGCAAACCCATCTCCGAAGAAAATTGGCAAAGTAACAAGACTTGGAAGACCAAAGGCCATGGCATGCGTTCCTGACATTCCCACAAGAACGCCTCCTGCTGCCCCTGCGATCAGTACCGCAATCATAGGCTTTTTCAGAGGAAGATTAATGCCAAACATCGCCGGCTCTGTCACACCAAATAACGCGGACAAAGAAGCGGAAACACAGTTGGATCTCACATCTTTTCTCTTTGTTTTTACAAACACGGCCATCGCCGCTCCTACCTGAGCAAAAACACCGGTTCCCATCAGAGGAAGTACCGTATCATATCCATTTACTGCAAGGTTGTTGATTCCAATGAGAATCAGGCTCCAATGGAACCCAAAGATCACCATGGGCTGAACAGCAGCGCCCAAAATCACTCCCGCAATCACAGGGCTGAATGCATATACCACACTATAAGCAGAAGCAAGTCCGTCTCCAATGATTCCTCCCACAGGTCCAAATACAAGTAAAGCTGCCAAGGATGCCAGAACCACACTGAACAATGGCGTCAGGGAACTGCGAAGAAGCTCCGGCAAATGGCTGTCAAAAAATTTCTCTATATAATGAAGCAGAGCAACGGTTAGCAGAATGGGGATCACACTGGAATGATAAATCACAGATTTCATGGGAATCCCCAGAAAGCGAAGACTTTCTGCCGCATCCATGGCCGTTGTCAGAGACGGGTACAGCAAAACACCTGCCACTGCTACCGCCGTAAACGGGCTGGCATGAAATTTTTTTGCTGCAGTGATTGCCAGAAGAACCGGCAAAAAATAAAAAGCACTGTCTGCAATGGCATTGAATACCAGATACGTATCGCTGCTCTCTGAAAGAATTCCCATTGATGACAGAATAATCAGAATTCCCTTCATAATACCCGCGGCGGTCAAAAGGTGAATCACTGGCATAATAATATCGGAAATCCCCTGGATCAAAAGATCAGTTATTTTTTTCTTTTGTTTCATTTTTATAATTCGCCTTTCTGCGAAAGGCACCAATGCGTCATGAAATATGTTG
>SAMEA3387494__coassemble_2354_pt1 | contig 18261 bp, 13 predicted proteins | sample SAMEA3387494__metabat2_low_PE_043 | metagenome-assembled genome bin SAMEA3387494 (sample SAMEA3387494) | Felis catus | biome: Faeces | place: United Kingdom | collected 2012
CTTATGGGAATATTCCCATAAGGGCAGAAGGTGTCTATGGATATTTTTTGAAAAACAAGTGATTTTCAATGAAAACTTTTCTATAGAAGAAGAAAATGAAAAAGAAAAATCATTTTTTGGATGAAACCATAAAAAGAACCAAAATTGAAAATGCACAGAAAGAAGCCAGAGATATTTATAACTATAATCAATGGAAAGATTGCCATGACAGAATGGTTGACCAGGAGCTTCGGAAATTAAACAGAAAAGCAGTAAGTCCTGGTAAGGCAATTATAATCGGGATTTTGCTGGCGTTTCTCATAGAGGTTTTTATTATTTTAATAAATAATGATATTAATACAATTGGGATTGCCTTGGAAGGAATAAAGGATCATTTGAGAGAGATTGGAAAAATCTTATTAGAACTATCTACTATAAAATAAAAAAGGATTCTTGAGCAGGATGTTCATGGCAGTCTGCATCTGCGCGCAAAGCGGAATAAGTTCATTAAGGATTTAGGAAGTTCGAGGCGGACTTGTCCGCTTTTTATTAACAATTAACAGGGATAAAAAGAAGGAGGGCCGGGCTAAAAAGCCCGGCGAGTATGAAAAAGAAAAAGTTTTATTTGGTGGCGATAGGATTTCCGCCAACCAATCAATCTATAGAAAAAAGCGTTTGCTTTATTTGCTTATTACTATACCGGGAAATTGTGATGGAAGTGTGAGTAAGTTTTGAAAAAAACGTGATGGATTTCTAAAAAACTTATAAACACGTATATGAAATATTTTTCAAAAGATATATACAAAAGCCTAAAATCTGTTGAGATTTCGTCGAGATGCTGTATGGAAATCTGAATAAAAAGGTGTATAATATGAATAAAACAGCTGTTTAAACAATAGAACAAGAATACAGGAGAAGAGAACAAAGGGGTGGAGAGAAACAGTGAAAGAAGAAAGAAAGCAATATTTATTCAGTAATCAGGATTTAAAACGGCTGATTATTCCCCTGTTTATTGAACAGTTTCTGGCAATTTTTGTAGGGCTTGCCGATTCCATTATGGTTGCTTCGGTAGGAGAAACTGCAGTTTCAGCAGTATCTCTGATAGATACAATTATGGTGCTTTTGATTAATATTTTTACAGCGTTTGCAACAGGCGGTGCAATTGTGGCAGGACAGGCGCTTGGAAGACGGCGGCAGGAGGAGGGATGTGAGGCAGTAGAACAGACCCTTCTTTTTTCTACCATCTTTTCTGTTGTTATAATGGGACTGGTTTATGCAGGAAAATGGTGGATTCTTCATGTGGTATTTGGAAAAATCGAACCGTCGGTTATGGCAAACTGTAATACATACCTTCTCATAGTGACAGCGTCCATACCTTTTCTTGCAATCTATAACGTGGGTGCAGCCATGTATCGTGCAATGGGAGATTCCAAAACACCCATGAAAATGTCCCTGGTTATGAATGGAATGAACCTTGTAGGAAATGCGATTCTTTTGTATGGAATGGGATTCGGGGTGGAAGGCGCTGCAATTCCAACAACCATTTCCAGAGCCTTTGGCGGCGTATGGATGCTTTTTTGCATTCGGAAGCCAAATCATGAGCTATATGCACGGACACTTTTGGGGATTCGTCTGAAAAAGCACGTATTAAAGAAAATTCTTCATCTGGGAATTCCCTATAGTCTGGAAAACAGTATGTTCCAGCTTGGCAAAATTCTGGTTCTCAGTCTGGTATCTGGTTTTGGAACTGCTTCAATTGCAGCTAATGCAGTTGCCAACAGTGTTTGTAACTTTGCAATCCTGGGCGGTATGTCTATGGGATACGCGTTATCAGCAGTTAGCGCACAGTGTGTGGGCGCAGGGGACTATGAGCAGGTACGTTATTATACGAGAAAAATTATGAAGCTTTCTTATGCGGGCTTGTTTTTGATGAATGCGATAATTGTTCTGGCATTGCCGGTTATTACCAGAGTTTATAATTTGTCCGTGGAAACAGGAATCATGGCAGAAGAAATCATTATTTACCATGCGATTTGTGCAGTCCTGACCTGGGCGCCGGCCTTTACCTTACCAAATACACTTCGTGCAGCAAATGATGTAGGCTTTTGTATGTGGGTATCCATTGGTTCTATGTGGATATTCCGAATTGGCTTCAGCTATATTCTGGCAAAATTCATGGGAATGGGTGTGTTCGGAGTATGGGTTGCAATGACCATTGACTGGGTGGTGAGGACCGTCTTTTTCTGGGTCCGTTACCGGAGTCATAAGTGGGAAAAGAAAAAGATTTAAAGGTTTTAAGAATTTTGGCAGAAAAAAATTGCTTCCTGCAAAATTTTTAGTTGTCAAATGGAAAAGCCTCGATTATAATGTAGAACATATTTCAGAAATCGTACTCTGTTAATCGTAACGAGGAGGCAAAAAAATGAAGAGAGAAACCGTTGTTGTACTGGATTTCGGCGGGCAGTATAATCAGCTGATCGCACGTCGCGTAAGAGAATGCAATGTATACTGTGAAATTTATTCCTATAAGACAGATATAGAAAAAATTAAGAAAATCCAGCCAAAAGGTATTATTTTTACAGGTGGACCAAACAGTTGTTATGAAGAAGGGGCACCTTCCTATACAAAAGAAATCTTTGAATTGGGGATTCCGGTTCTTGGAATCTGTTATGGCTCTCAGCTGATGATGCATCTTCTGGGAGGAAAGGTGGAAAAGGCGCCTGTCCGTGAATATGGAAAGATTGAAGTAAATGTAAACACAGAATCAAAATTATTCCAGGATGTATCCCCAAAAACCATTTGCTGGATGAGTCATAACGATTATATTTCTAAAACTGCACCTGGCTTTGAAATCAGCGCATGGACCAGTGATTGTCCTGTGGCAGCCGTAGAAAATACGGAAAAGAATCTTTATGCCGTACAGTTCCACCCAGAGGTTCTTCATACGCAGGAAGGAACAAAGATGCTTTCCAACTTTGTATACCATATCTGTGGATGTGCTGGAGACTGGAAGATGGACTCCTTTGTAGAAGAGTCTATTAAAGCAATCCGGGAAAAAGTAGGGAATGGGAAAGTGCTTTGCGCTCTGTCTGGCGGCGTAGATTCTTCTGTGGCAGCAGTACTGTTATCCAAGGCAGTAGGAAACCAGCTTACCTGTGTGTTTGTAGATCATGGACTCCTTCGCAAAAACGAAGGAGATGAAGTAGAAGCTGTGTTTGGGCCAGAGGGAGAGTATGATCTGAACTTTATCCGTGTCAATGCTCAGGAGCGGTTCTACGAGAAATTAAAAGGCGCAGTAGAGCCAGAGGATAAGAGAAAGATTATTGGTGAAGAGTTTATTCGTGTCTTTGAGGAAGAGGCGAAGAAAATCGGCGCAGTGGATTTTCTTGTTCAGGGAACCATTTATCCAGACGTAGTGGAAAGTGGTGTTGGCGGTGAGTCAACTGTGATCAAATCCCATCACAACGTGGGAGGATTGCCGGACTTCGTAGATTTCAAGGAAATCATTGAACCATTGCGGGATCTTTTCAAGGATGAGGTAAGAAAAGCAGGACTGGAACTGGGGATTCCGGAATATCTGGTATTCCGTCAGCCATTCCCGGGACCAGGACTTGGCATTCGTATCATTGGAGAAATCACTGCAGAAAAAGTAAAGATGGTTCAGGATGCAGACGCCATCTGGAGAGAAGAAATTGCAAAGGCTGGATGGGATAAAAAAGTAAACCAGTATTTTGCTGCATTGACAAATATGAGATCAGTAGGTGTTATGGGAGACGAAAGAACCTATGACTATGCGGTAGCTTTAAGAGCTGTCACCACTACAGATTTTATGACAGCAGAAAGCGCAGATATCCCATGGGAGATTATTGGAAAGACTACCAGCAGAATTGTAAACGAAGTGAAACACGTGAACAGAGTACTGTATGACTGTACAGGAAAACCACCAGCGACGATTGAGTTTGAATAGTTGGAGTTATTCCACGCAACCCCCTTTTGGCATTTTTTTGCTAATTTCATTTGGAAAAAACAAAAAAACATCCCAAAAAGAGCGTGAATAATCAAGAATAAAAATAAAAAAAGATACCCAAAAAACCTTGTAAAGGAACTATCCTGAGCAAGGTTTTTTTTATGGAAAAGAAAACCGAAAAGAAGAAAAACCTGAAAAACAAAGGGTTTCCGAAAGACATTTCGCAAAGAAGATGCCAAATCCTGCCGTCTTTAAATGAACAGGAAAGACGGGAGGGAAAAAGAATAGTATGAATTTTTAGAGAAAAAGAGAAAAAAGAAAATGCAAAGTGAGATTCGCAAAAAAATGCAAAGTGGGTTTCACGCAGGACATAGAGAAAAATAAAAAAGGCGTTTTTGGGAGCTGGTTTTGGGGAAAATACCCTTAAAAAGGTAGTTTTTGGGAGAAAAAGGCAAAAAATCTTCCCAAATCCAGTAGGGAAATTCATTTCTGGGAATGTTTTTGGGAAAAACAGACGGGTATTTATTTTTGGGGGAATTTTTGGGAAAAAGAAAGGAGAAGCGGAGAATGATTAAAAAGAACTTTAAAGGTCGCTGTCGAAAGAGGATGACCCCGAAATGCAAAGAAGTGGTAAAGACATATAATGCAATCCAGGAGGCGTATGTGGATGTGCTGGAAGGAAAAGAAGAAATCAAAGAGTATCAGTGCAATGTACGGTTAGAGGGGCTGGAAATCGGTGAGTATAGTTCTGATTTTCTGTGTGTAAAAGAAAATGGGGATATGATGGTTCGAGAGTGCGTGGAGAGACGGTACCTTATGAAACCGATGACAGTAAAACTGCTGGATGCCTCCTGGGAATATTGGACGCGCAGGGGGATTGAAGACTGGGGGCTGGTAATAGATGCAGAAAAATAAGATATATAGATGCGGGAATAGGATTATGAGGGTCCTGGATGAAAGGGAAGGGGAAATCCTTGTCATCGACTGTGTGAAAAAGACAATGCCCCGGTGGATAAATCATCTTGATTTGGCAGAGGGTGTGGAAATGTCAGAGGAAGAGCTGAGGGAAGAACTGGGGGCAGGGATTCCAGAGAAGATATCCTCAATGAGCGCGCGGGAGATGCAGAAACGGTTTTCTGTCATTGCGGGGATTCTCCCTTATGTCGGAGAAAAAAAGAAGAGAAGCCTTTTAATCCAAGACTGTGCTGGACAATATGGGGTCAGCCAGAATACGGTAAAGAATTATCTTATGGCATATCTTATTTACCAGGATATGACGGCGCTTGCTCCAAAGGAGAAGACAGGGAAGAGAGAGCTGACAAAGGACGAAAAAAATATGCGATGGGCTTTGAATAAATTTTATTATACAAGGCAGAGACAGAGTTTAAAGACGGCATATACCCTGATGCTGAAAGAAAAGTATTGTGATACAGAGGGAAAGCTAAAGGAGGAGTACCCGTCTATTTACCAGTTCCGGTATTTTTATGAGAAGACAAAAAAACTGCAGAATTTATACATTTCCCGCAATGGGCTGAAGGATTATCAGAGGAATCAAAGACCTCTCCTGGGAGATGGGATACAGGCATTCGCATTTCCTGGTGTAGGGATGCTGGATGCCACTATATGCGATATCTACTTAGTGGATGAGGCGAGGAATGTAGTTGGTCGTCCGATGCTGCTTGCCTGCATAGATGCGTACAGTTCCTTTTGTTATGGTTACAGCCTGGTATTGGAAGGCGGGGTTTATTCCGTTCGGAGCTTGCTGAACCAGGTGATAGAGGATAAGGTGGCCTGGTGCCGGAAGTTTGGGATTGTGATTCGGCGGGAACAATGGGACTGCGATTGCCTGCCGGGTGTGATGATTACAGATATGGGGGCAGAGTATGCATCCGGAAATTTTGAGCAGATAACGGAATTGGGAGTAAGGGTCATAAATCTTCCGGCATACAGACCCGAACTGAAAGGGGCTGTGGAGAAATTTTTTGATTTGATACAGTCAGAGTATAAAAAAATCTTAAAGGGAAAAGGTGTGATAGAAGATGATTATAAGGAACGGGGAGCGCGGGACTACAGAAAAGATGCCTGCCTTACAATGGATGATTTTGAAAAGGTAGTCTTGAGGTGCATAATCTACTACAATTCTCAGCGCATTATTGAAAATTTCCCGTATACAGAAGAGATGCTGAAGGATGGAATCCGTCCGTATGCGGCATCTATATTTCAGTGGGGGAGAGAGCATCTGAAGCCTGCTTTGATTTCGGTTTCCCGGAAAGCACTGGTACAGACCTTGCTTCCGAGAGCATCCGGACGGTTCACCCGGTCAGGCTTAAAGGTAAACGGGATGCGGTACCATAAAGAAGGGTATACAGAACAATATTTGCAGGGTGGGGAGGCGCTAGTGGCTTATAATCCGGAGGATATCAGCTGTGTGTGGCTGGTCAGTAATGGGAGCTATGAGGAATTTCATCTGATAGAAAGCCGGTTTCAGGGAAAGACCCTGTTTGAGTCCCGGGAACTGAAAAAGGAGTGCAGGGAAATGATAAAAAGTGCAGACCGGGAAAATATGCAGGCCAGGATTGAACTCGCCCGGCATATACAGGGGATATCTGGACGGTCCTGGTGCAGAGAAGATGTAAAGATAAAGGATATCCGCCCTGCCAGGGAAAGGGAACAAAGGAAGAGGCATAGAGATTTTGTAGAAGGAGGTGGATTCAATGGATGATATACTGATGATGATACCTGAGATGAAGACCGGGGAGGCGTTAAAGGAAAGTCTGGGGATTTATCCGTCTTATGAGGAGAGCATCCGGAATGGAGGAACGCGGGAACGGTTGATGGCACTGTCTTCTGTGTACGATGTTTATGTACCGGGCAGGATGTCGGCAGAGATTTATCATAAACTATATATGGCAGTGATTCGCTCCCTGCAGAAAAAGGGGACAATCCAGGCGGTGCGCCAACAGTCTGAAAATGGAAAGGGGGTACGGGGAAAAGAATTCCAGGGGATTTTGGGGGGCTCGGATTCTTTTACGATAATTGGGAAATCCGGAATCGGGAAAAGTTCTGCTATCAGCAGGGCAATCCATCTGATTACGGAAGGGAAAGTTCTGGAAACAGAACATCCTTACCAAAAGATAGCAGCCTGTATATCTGTCCAGTGCCCTTTTGATGCGTCGGTCAAGGGTCTTATGCTGGAAATTCTGCGTAGGATTGATGAATGCCTGGACAGCCATTACTACAAGAATGCAGTAAAAGCCCGAGCGACAACCGATATGCTCATCGGGGCGGTATCCCAGGCGGCGCTAAACCATATCGGACTTCTGGTAGTGGATGAAATACAGAATGTGGCAAACTCCAAAAACGGGAAAAACCTGATAGGTTCTCTGACTCAGTTAATTAATAGCAGTGGAATTTCTGTCTGTATGGTAGGGACACCGGACAGCGTCCCATTTTTTGAACAGGCAATGCAGCTTGCGCGCAGGTCTTTGGGTCTGCAGTACGGAGTAATGGGGTTCCGGGAGGAGTTCTTTGAAGTCTGCAGGGTATTGTTCCGTTACCAATATGTTCGGGAAAAAGCAGAGTTGACGGATGCAGTTTTAGAGTGGTTGTATGAGCATTGTGGAGGGAATGTTTCTGTTCTGGTATCTTTAATCCACGATGCACAAGAACTTTCTATCCTGGATGGGAGGGAAAGATTGGATATCCAGGCGCTGGAAAAAACATATGCGGAACGTCTGGCAATGCTGCATCCTTATCTGGAATCCGATGTGCGAAAGAAAAAACAATGTTCTGAAAGTAGAAAAAAGAGGGATTTAAAAAAGATGGTAAAAGATAACCGGTCTGGTGATATCTTAGAGGGACAGAAAGGATATGCGGATGTAGTTGCAGAAGCAAAAGAGAGAAAGGGAGAGTTGCTTACGGTCCTGAGGCAATCGTTTTCGGTAGAGGAGGTAGAGGTATGATTCCTTTTTTTCCAGAACCATACCCGGATGAACTGTTATACAGTCTGCTGGCAAGGTATTATGTGAAATCCGGTTATTTGTCTTTTGCGTATGCAGTGGAGGATTTGTATGTGCATCCTTATACAAGACCGGATATAGAGTTTATTAATGAACTAAGACCGGAAGTACTGAAATTACTTAGCCGGAAATGCAGTTTGGAGACTTTGATACAAAATAATACGATGTTCCCCTCTTATGGAAGGTTCTTGCCGGGAGAAAGAAAGAGGGAGGCATACAATGCGCTTTTGGAAATGCACGGGAATTTTAATAACCTTTTATCCTTACCAAAGAATCAACGAGGGAACGGAAGGTTCCTTCGATATTGTCCTGTGTGTGCGGGGGAAGACAGAAAGAGGTACGGACAGGCTTACTGGCATAGGGGAGCGCAGATACAGGGGATAGAAATTTGTGTAAAACACGGATGCTACCTAAAAGAAAGTGCGGTTTCTATGAACCGGAAGGCAACTCCGGGATTATGGGATGCGGAATCCATCATACCGGAATGGGAAGAGGTCGTGCTGTGTGAGGATAAGAGAATGCAGGAAACCGCAAGATATGCAAACCGTGTGTTTTATGCAGATATGGATTTTGCAAATAAAGTGCAGGCTGCAGATTTGCTGAAAGCTTATTTAGGAAGATACCGGCGGACGGATTCCGGAGCAAGTATCAGTTTGGAAAACCTGTACAGGGATTACCGGGCGTTTTACAAAGAACAGGCGGCAATGACAAAACTGCAGATACAAAAAACCCTGAACGGGGTGCGCTGGGATTTTTGGGGAATCTGTCAGCTAGGGATGTTTGCGGGGGTGCCTGTAGAAGAATTGGTAAGAATACCGGATATCTCAGAAAAGATAAGAAGCCCTGTTTTTCAGCAGGTATCGGAAGAGCTGGGAGTCGAGTATGACTTAGTGCAGAAAATCGGTGATGCTGTCCTGAGATGTTATGAAGGCAGGGAACAGATACAGAGAAGAAGGAGAAACGATGTATGGGAACGGATGGATAAAGAACTGTTGCCGGAAGTGAAAAAGACTATCCAGTATTTAAAAGGAGATGGGATAGTACGTCCTCAGAGGGTTACTGTGTCATCTGTTACCAGAGCGATGGGGCTTCCGGATAAGCGGTTTGAAAAACTGCCTGGATGCAGGCGTATGATTCTGGACAATCAGGTAAGCCAGGAAGAGTATTGGGCAGAGGAGACGGTGTGGGCATACCGTAAGCTAATACGGGAAGGAGAGGAGGTTACCTGGAGCCGGATTCGGAATCTTATAAATATCCGGAAGGTGGATTTTCAGAGGTGCAGGCCTTTTCTTCAGAAGTATGCAGAGGAAACAGAGGAGGCCTGTATTTGCAGGGTGACATAAGCGCTTATGGTAAGGAAATAGAAGAGGGATTAAATTCGCTATTGATATTTTTGAAACTATTGCATATAATATAGATGAGAACAGGGATGTTCTTATTTATGTAATCAGCAGGCATCTTGAATGTCTGTGGTCGGTAAGTGCGTATGGCTTCGTCAGAGGAGTGATACGCATTGACATCACTGGGGTTTGCACAGTTTCCACAATCTGACTAGGGTGAAACCGAAAGAAAATGTGTGAAAAGGCTTCGTTTTACGAGGCCTTTTATTTTTGGTTTTGGACTTAAGGAGAATTATATGGCGGATATACTATATGATGCGGCTATTAGATACAAACAGTTAGAGAATACTATTTATAAAATTGTTGTTGGAAGGAAAGGGAAGGCATATACAATACAGTTGCACTTTCCGCCTGAATCATTTTTTCATCTGGCAGGATTGCAGCATCTTACGGATATAACATTTCCATCAAAAAATAAAGAGCGTATTTATAAAGAAATCCTAAAGCGCAACTTGACATTGCAGGATATCCAAAAATCTATTTTTTTTGACGGTTGCTATATTGAAGAACGATTAAACGATTTTATGTTTTTAGAACAGTTATTGGATTCGAATTCTGTTACTTATTTAATAAATAATAAAAGGTATATTCGGTATACAAAGATTAAATCCGATTATTTATGTGAACGTAATATCAATTCTGATATTATCTATTTGTTTATAGTCCAAGAACGAAAGAATCCTAAGTTTGAGAATGAATGTAAAGGATGTTCTTTATTTACTAAGCATGATGTAAATTACACCAACGGTACATCTAAAACAACAACTTTATTAATAGAAAAAGAAGTTCAAAATGTTACATATCAAATATTTAAAAACCCTGCATATAAAGAATCTGCTTCATAGAGAAGGCGTGTGAAAAATGAGAGAATGTTTTTCACACGCCTTTTTCTTAAGATACTGCGGATTTTGATTTTTTGACTTCTTCCAGGGTTTTTCTCTCCTCTGCATTGGCAGTTTCGTAATTTTTTCTGGCGTAGATATTTTCAAATGTAGAGAGGTTTGTTTCTAGCATATGAAGCATCCACAGGGTTTCTTCTGGTGTAAGAGAAAATGTATTTTTTATTTCTTCTTCTCTCTGTTGTGCCTGGACGTTCAGGAGTCCGGATTCGGTCTTTATGCAAAGAGAAAAAAAGTGAGTTAAAAGAAGAGTATAAAAAGAAAAAAATAAGAGAGGCGGAACTGGAAAAGCAGAGAAAAAGGGAAAAGGCGGAAGAGCAGGCAACAATGGCGGCAAAAACGCAGTTTACCAATCTCCCGGATTTCTGTACAGGGAATAAATTTATTTCCCCAGAGTGGAGGACAGACCAAGGGGGTGCACATCGTATGGAGGAAACCGTAAAAACTGCAAAAGTGATAAAAGCCTGTGACGCACCGGTACTTATCAACCGTGAGGTCGTGGACTGTTACGCAAGCCCCACAGAAGAGAATGGAGAAGAAAAATATGAAATCCTCTTCCAGGGTATGCGGAACCAGTGGAAAACGCTGACCGTAGAACGTGATAAGCTGGTAAATCCAAGAAAGGCCATTGACCTGGCGAAATATGGACTGCCAATCAGTGCGGAAACTGTCCAGGCGTTCTGTTCTTATATGAACTCTATGCTGACAGAAACGGCCCGCCGGGGAGGCTTCCCAATCTTACGAGAGACAAACAAACTGATGGTGATAGAAGGAGGAAAATATATTATGACTTACAGGGATAAAGATGTTTCATTTGGTAGAAAAAATGATTTTCCCAGACTGATTCAGGGACTACAGCCAAGGGGAGAACGTGAAAAGTGGTATAGAAAATTCAAGGAACTGAGGGCAATAGATAACATTCCCCTGAATTTTGCAACCGCAGCTACTTTGTGTGCTCCTATTCAGGCAGTGATAGAAGGAGACGGATTTGTGTGTGACTTATATGGAAACTCCGGCTGTGGAAAGTCTGTAATAGATAAAACAGCGGCGACTATTTGGGGGGATAACCATTTCAGTGCAGGGTTTGTATACAGTGCGAAGAGTACAGATTGTGCAATCGAAATCGCTCTGGATACCTTGCATTGTCTTCCTCTTATCATAGAGGATTTTAACCAGTTAGATACAAGAAAGAAGAGGGCATTTATGCAGAGTGTTATGTTAATTGCAAATGGAATTGGTAAAGCAAGGGGGCAAAAGGATATGTCATTACGCAGTCAACTTATCTGGAAGACTGTTGCAATCATCAACAGTGAGCAGCCTATTACTGCTTATTTTACTACCGGTGGAGGTATAAACCGTGTCCTGAAGTGCCGGATGGAGGATGGATTCCCTTGGTATAATGAAGATGGTACAATGAGAGCGGGAGAAATTATGGACTTCTTTTCAGAAAACAGCGGACATTGCGGGCTGGATTTTATTGGAGTTTTAAATAAACTGGGGCCAGAGAAAATCAAGGCAAAAGTAGAAGAATACTGCAATAAAATCAGACCATTGGCACAGGAAGAGGGACGTTCCCAGCGTCAGGTCATCTGTCTGGCAGTGTTGCTTACCGCGGATTATATCGCTGAAAAATATATCTTCCAGGACGGCATCAACCTGAAAATGGAGGACGCACTGGGATTTATGGAATTTGAGAACCGGGTAGACCAGTATATGAGATTTTATGAAAGCCTGGAAGACCGGATGAATTCTGCACCGGACAAATTTGAAGGACTGGGAGGAGAAGACAGCGCAGATTCTTTCCGGGGTGGCTTCTGGGGCGTATATAAGACTGAGAAGAATCCGATAACGGGCGAACAGGACAGGTTCTTATGTATCATTCCCAAAGTACTTGAGGATTGGATGAAGAAGGAAGATGTGAACAAGGAAATGTTCCTGAGCACTTTAGAAGACAAGGGGCTTTTGGACTCTGATAAGGATGTACATACGAAAAAAGTAGCGGTTAAGCATAGGAATGACCGAATCCGTATGCTGTGTATCAAGTTGCCAAATGATACGAAAGAGGAGGAAGTCAAAGGGAAGACAGAGGGAAAGCAGCTGGCGTTCCCGGTTAAGAAGACAGAAGCGAAAGAGGCGTTTTGCAGGACAGATGAGAACCCCTTTGCAGAGATAGCATAATAAAAGAAAAGGATATACCCGCTTTGCTGCGTTTGGTGGCAGGGTGGGTATATTTGGTTAAAGGGGGTCTGGGGTACCGCCCAGTTGCCCTCTGCATCTCCGAGGTATGAAAGTATATGAAACGAATAATAAAAAAGAATGTTTATTTTTTTTAGTATCGGAAATCTTCTATAGGAATGTTGGTATAGTCTGGGTATCTGGGCAGAGATGAAATCTTCTTATTATTTTTTATATATAGTGTGTTTTAATGTATGTATATACTATATATTGTGTATATGAGATGGGTGAAGAAATGATATTCTGCCCAGACAGTTCTGGGCGGGGCTGGGCATTTGGGAATATAGAGGGTACTGTATCATCGGGGAATATAGGATATCGAAAGAGTTGTAATCTGTTGCAGTATATAAGGTACTGAGTAGTTGTCTAAATCTGTCAGATACTGTCGAAGTTTCCAGTTATCGTCATATCTAGGTTATGTTATTTAGTATAAGGAGAATAGAATGTAGGTTACTGTCAGGGTTTCAGGTTATTATCGTATATAAGGTACTGAGCAGATATCTAAATCTGTCAGATACTGTCGAAGTTTCCAGTTATCGTCATATCCAAGCTGCACTATTTAATATAAGAAGAATAGAATGTAGGTTACTGGCGGAGTTTCCAGTTATCGTCATATCCAAGCTACCCTATTTAATATAAGAAGAATAGAATATAGGTTACTGGCGGAGTTTCCAGTTATCGCAATATCCAAGCTACCCTATTTAATATAAGGAGAATAAGATATAGGCTGTTGCCGGAGTTTCAGGTTATTATCGTATATAAGGTACTGAGTAGATATCTAAATCTGTCGGATACTGTCGAAGTTTCCAGTTATCGTCATATCCAAGCTACCCTATTTAATATAAGAAGAATAGAATATAGGCTGTTGCCGGAGTTTCAGGTTATTATCGTATATAAGGTACTGAGTAGTTGTCGAAATCTGTCAGATACTGTCGAAGTGTTTTGGGTAGCGGACAGTGAGGGATTGGAGTTGTTAGGGGGGAGAGAACCCCCATCCCCCCCTCAGTATAAAGTTGGTCATCTAGTCCTCTTATCCCCTATCTGCTGTTCTTGAAGTTCTTCCATTTTCTGTAATAGATATCCTGTTCGGCACGCCAGATAGAAAGTATGATTAAGAGCATAGTCGGTCTGGTGCAGAATACGGGAAAATTTGACAGTGTCAATCTTGGACGGATGCAGGATAAAATCCCTATTTCGCCTTTTGTGGAAGGATTCCCGCTGTTTTTCCCAGAAACTGGATGTATATTTGGCATCTTCTTTAGGAAGAAACTGGCACAGATTTTCGTAACGTGAGGTATAATCCTGGATGTTTCTTTCGATAGAAACTGTTTTTTTCTCCAGCTTCTGGTATTCTTGTTCCATCTGCTGGAGTATCTGGCACTCCTGCTGAAACTCAATGATGTTGGAAAACCCTTCTTCTTCCAGGATTTTTAGGAAACGCTGATTCCTGAAGCGGATATTTTCCTGCTCCTCCTGGATTGTCTGCTGTAGTTTATGATGTGCTATGTCTTTAGCGGATAAGTCCTTTAACTGTTCCGTCCATTGTCCGATTTTTTTCTGTGAAACTTGATTTTTGGAACGGATATTTTCTTGTACGGTCTGTATGCGGCTGATGGATTCCTGAAGCTGGTTGATATCTTGTTTTAATGCGGATTTTTGCTGTTCTAAGGAATCCCAGGAATAACGCAGGGAGACGATATCAGATTCTAATGCCCCCAACTGTTCTGCCAGGCTGTCATAGAAGTGTCCTTTTTTGTCAGTCAGTTCATTCTCTATGTCTTCTATCTTTTGCCGAATACGTTTATTTGTTTCATTGATAGATTTTATTTCCTCATTCATTCGATACCTGTAGGAGCTTTCTTTTTTCTTAGATGCGTAGCTGCCCAGATGGATACCGGAGATGGTGTCCGCCCCCTGTTCCTGATAAGAACGGCAGTCCACGCGTTCTGTTCGCCCTGCCTGTTCCAGTGCGCGATTTACGTGTTTTTCCCAGGAAGAACGGTATTCCAGAAGTGCCTCTGTAGAATTCCAGCGCTCCATCTGCGCATCCCGCCGTCCATAAGGGGTAGACCGGGGATTTTTGGAGACTCGGACCAGATTTCGCGAAAAGGCCTCGGAGGGAGTCATCCATATCTTCTTTTTTCCTTCCCAATACTGATATTCTTTTTCCCATCCCTGTGATTTGGCCGCCCGGAATTCCTCGGCGGTCATATTTTTTATAACATTTCCTTTCTTGCAGACATATTCTTTCTGCGATTTTGCCATCCAGTTTCCGTTTTCATCCATCGGTCGTACCGTGAGCAGGATATGGACATGTGGGTTTTGAAAAACCATTTCCTGTATATTGGCGGCAGGTTTTCCGTCTTTATTTAATGGTATGCCTTGGGCATCCGTGACGGGCGGGTTATGGATATTGATATCTGCTATCATCCCGTCTGAAATAAAGGTGTTTTGGACAAAGTCTTGTACAAGTCGGATGTTCTCTTCCATTGATAGTTCAATAGGAAGGGCGGCTTCGATTTCTCTAGCCAGCCTGGAGCTTCTTCCCTTTTCGGTAAGTTCTACAGCATTCCATAAGACTGCCCGGTCTTTGTATCTGGATGGCGCATTTGGTGGAAGGCATACTTCGCTGTGTTCCACCCATTTTTTTCTGGTGTAGTCATCTACAGTCCCTGTATAGTCATTCTTGATTTTTTCGGCTGCACGGTAAGCGGCTGCGGAAACAACACTGCGTCCCTCGGAGCGTCCGATTATCTGCATATTGAATTGGAATATCGCCATATATTCCACCTCCTGATTTTTCTTTTAATATGCGGAATGAAAAAAAATATAAAAAGCACCACTTTGATTTTTATTTTTATATTTTTTCGGCATATTAATATAGAAAAAAATAAAAGGAGGAAAATCAATGAAAGCAGACAAGAAAAAGTCGATGCACATTTCGGTATCTTATCAGGGGACAATGCCGGTCCAAGAAGGACATTTAGGAGCTTGTGGAGATGATTATATGAGATTAGCACTCTACATAGATGGATATGCGGATTCTCTGGCTTATGCAGTAGTAAATTTTCCAATGATAGAGGGAAGGAAAGTATTGTTCATTCACGAAATTTTTTTATATCAGAAAGGGAAAACAGAGTGTGAGATATTGCTGGAAACCATTATGGGAATCGCAGTAGCGAAGGGTTATGACTGTATTTATGCGAATAAAGGCAAGACGCCGGAGTGTTTTCTTAAGAAAAATGGATTTGGGGAGACTGACGGAAACCTGATGAAAAAAGAGGTGGGATAAGAGATGGATTCTAATTTTTGGAAATGGGTCAATCGTATTTTTTTCAGCGGGATATGGTTACAGCCGATTGCTTTTACAGCTATCCGATGTTTTTTTAAGACAGTACTGCAGGGGGATATTTCCTTCCTGCTCCTGCTCTTTTTCTCATTTATCCCTACTATTTATGTGTGGTCCGAAAACCAGAGGAGGGCTTCATCTGGGCAGGTTTATTTTGGAATCGAGGATACGTTCCATAACCGTCCCACAGAGTACTCCAGCCCGTTGAAGATGCAGGCGATGTATCCGCAGGTAGATGAAAGGTTCCTGTTTGATGTTCCGCAGGGTGTTGTCCTTGGGCGGATAGAGGATAGAAAACAGACCAGATATTTGTGTAAACCTATGGATAAGGAACATTATCGAGATGGACACGTTCTTATTTTTGGAGGGTCTGGTTCCGGGAAGTCGTCCTCTGTCATCATCCCTACGTTACTTTCTGTCTGTGGTATCGGCATTTTTTGTGTAGATATCAAAGGCGAATTATGGAAAAAAACACGCCGGATGGATGAAGAAAATGTCGTTATCATTGACTTCCAGGACAGGGGAAAGTATGGATGGGATGCGCTGTATGCACTTAACCACAAGTCCAGTGTCTGTGACCAAGACATTCGGGAATGTATGGAGGAGATAGCAAACAGTCTGATTCCGATTGCAGCAAAAGATAGTTCTGAATTTTGGAAACAGTCTGCCCGTTCCCTGCTGACTGGTGAACTGTGTGGTCTGTATAAACAGAAAAAGATAAAAAACTTGTCAGAAATGATAAATGAAATCCTTTCCAGGGATACCCGGGAACTGGTAACAGAGCTGATGGATGGTGCAAGACCAAAAGCAGTGGAAGTCAAATATCTTTCCTCTTTCCGAAACTTGGCAGAGGAAACTCTTTCCGGTGTGGTACAGCAGATGGAGGAGTCTTTGAAAGTGTTTATAGATGAGGACATCCGCTATGCATTTGAGGCAAACCAAAGGAAGGCAAATCCCTGGATGCTGGAAGAGAAAAAAGAAATCTTTCTGGCAGTAAGGGAAGAAAAACTAGAAGCTTATTATAACGTCATAAACCTGATGATAGCCCAGGTCTTTGCTGGGCTCATCAAAAGACCGGAAGGGGCGCCGCCTGTGCTGGTCATTGTGGATGAGCTGGCAAGGTTTTGTGCCAGAGGACAGATTCCCTACCTGCATAACGGTATCTTGCTGACTGGTCGTAGCAGGAATGTTACCCTGATGCTGGTGACACAAAGCTGTGAGGCTTTATATAACGCATATACAAAAAATGATGTCCAGAGTATGATTGCCAACTGTGCTTATCTGGCCTGTCTGGATGTCCGGTCACAGGAAACAGCAAAGACTATCTGTTCCCTGGCAGGAAATTATAAGGAGAGGGAAAAGACTTGGTCAGGCTCTGGGAAGAATCGGAGCGTTAGTGTTTCTTATCGGGAAAGACCGATATTAGAGATGTCCGATTTAAACAAACTGGTGCAGATGGACGAGATTGTATTGATATCCGCGGAATTTTTTTATAACCGGGTGAAAAAGTGCCCTTATTTCAGAGATGATATTTTGTCTCCCTTATCTTTAAAAGCGCAGCGATATAACCGGGAAGCACTGGGAATCGAAGGGGAAGAATTCCCTGTCCTGCCAGTTGCGGAGGAGAAAAAGAATATGGATGCACGGATGGATTGTCTGTTGAAAATATGGAAGGAGAAAAGCCTGGAAATTTATGGATATATAAAAGGAAAATGGATTATCTTAATGGATACTTACAATAGGGAGGATATGGAAAATGAAAAAAAACGAAATCGAAAACATAAAAAATGAAATGCAGAAGCATTTAGGGAAGGACTATAAAATAGAACTGGTGGAGGTGCCAAAACCGGGAGGGATGCAGACCGGGATTTCCTGCCGGTTTAAGAAAGAGAATTATGCGACAATTTTTTATCCAAGCCAGTATCAGGGACTTTTGGATTCCGGGATGGGAACAGAACGGATAGGGAGGTATCTTGCCGGGGAAATAGAAAAACAGAGGGGAAATGACCCGAAAATACCTAAAACTGCAGAAGAATTTAGAAAAGGTCTGTATATCAAATTGGTAAATGCAGATATGAATAGGGAAGCGTTAAAAAATGCAGTGTATGAACCTTTTGAGGATATAGCAGCGCTTGTACGCTGTGAGATAGCAGGAAGAGAAGAGGAAAAAAGTTCTTTTTTGGTTACAGACTCCAATATGGGTATGTTCCAGATGACGCGAGGGGAAATCCTTGAACAGGCCTATCAAAACACAGCAAAGCAAGAGATATACTTAAGAAATATGAATGATGTTATGCAGGATATGCTTGGACCTGAGATAGCAGATGCTGTTCTGGATGAATCGCCTATGTATCTCCTTACTATAGCACTCAAAAAAAATACTGCACACTCTTGACAACAGGACTATGATAGA
>SAMEA3387494__coassemble_2363_pt1 | contig 18115 bp, 16 predicted proteins | sample SAMEA3387494__metabat2_low_PE_043 | metagenome-assembled genome bin SAMEA3387494 (sample SAMEA3387494) | Felis catus | biome: Faeces | place: United Kingdom | collected 2012
ACCCGCATGTATTCCTTTCCGGTAAGAGGGGAAGGAAGCTCTGTGACTCCTCCTTCCTTGTCTTTCAGGTGCTGGAGCATGGTATGGTAGGCTTCCTGTTCCTTTTCATTGAGCTGATTGTAATAGAAATCATTTTCACATGGAGCGCTGGCGCGGGGACCATCTGCAATGCTTTTTTCTGTGGGGTTGGAAAGCACCCGCTGCCGCTGGGTATAGGCAAGACCAAAGAGCGCAACAACAGCGACTGCCAGAATGGCAACAGCAGCCGGATGCTTCTTGATATAGTTCTTCATAAGTGATTCTCCTTCTCTGGAAGCCCGGGGAAGATGTTCCCCGGGGACTTGTATTTGGTGGCTGTCAAAGGACAGGGGCTAAAAGTACCTTACCGGTACCACGATATACGTTTACCAGACCTTCTCCGGATGCTGCGGAACCGATCAGAGATTTACCGGAACGTTCCACGGTAAAGTTCAGACTTCCGCTCCAGGCAATGGCCAAATTTCCGTCGATCTTCAGGACGTCATCGGAAAGAGTGATTTCAATCAGCTCTTCCTTAGGGCATGGGGTTTCCAGGCAGAGAACGCCGTTTCCGGTGATGCCCAGATTAAAGAGACCTTCATTTCCTGCTACAGCAGAGGACAGATTGGAGCGCGCCACAGCCTTGTGCTTTAATTTGGCGTCACAGGCCAGGAACAGACCGTCATCCAGAACAACGGAGCCGTTCCAGTCAGCCAGATCCAGAAGGATGATATGCTTGTAGGTGGGTTCCAGAACCAGGATTCCACTTCCAGAATATTCTGGCTTCACCGCAGATTCATCGGTTACAAAGCCCCGGGCAACCTTGCCGAACAGGTCTCCCACTCCCTTAATTCCTGTTGTGGCAGAAACATCGCCCACCATCCACTGCATGGCACCAGCCTGAAGGGTAATGTTGGCTTTTTTCAGATCGCAGATGACCTGACGTTTGCGTACATTCATGGCATTGCAGAAATAAGCGGTCTGTGCGTCAGAAGGCATGACACTTAAATCACGCTTGTATTCCACAACCGTAAAAGGTCCTGAAGAGGAAAGCACAGAAATATCATCATTGTCTGTAAAATTGGAAATCTGAAACATAATAAGCTCCTTTCGTGGATGATTTCAGTAATATTGAACTATCATCATAACATACCTGCTCCCTGGACGCAATCTTTTCTTCCCCGGTCTTCTGGTATGCCTGGTTTCTTGTTTTCAGGAAATCTGGTCCATCAGAAACTGATACACAGACCTGGTGGTGGCAGAATCATAATGGATCCCGTCGGTGGTTGCAAACCCCTGGACAGCCAGGTGGTTATAAACATCCAGAAAGGCGGTATCCAGATTGTGAAACATCTCCGTATTAAAACGAAGAATTTCTTCGTTGGTCACATAGGGATCGGAAGTGACAGGCCCTACAGAAGCAAAAAAGACTTTTGCTCCCTTTTCTTCCCAACGCTCTGCCTGGTCATTGATGGCGGTAATATACTGACTGCAGTGATACACATCATTGACTCCCATGGCGATGATAACGGCAGTCCCCTCACCCACTGTTTTTTCTGCTTCCGGAAAAGCGGTGTCCACCATCCAGTCGTAACCGGCGCCGTCCTTGTAGATCCAGGTTCCGCTGCCTCTTGTTACCTCTGCCATGGCATGCGTACGGGAATCCCCAATAAAAACGAAGGTCTGTGGAGTCCAGATTTCTGCGGCCTTGGAAAAAACAGAATTTTCCTGATTGCTGGGAGGAGAAATCATAGCGGTTTCTTCATTCTCCGGAGCCTTTTCCACAGTTGGTGTCACAGTTGGAACTACAGTTGGAGAAGGAATGGGAGAAAGCGCAGGGTCGGGGGAAGGTGTGGGAGAAAGCGCAGGGTCGGGGGAAGGCACGGGGCTGGGCGTACCAGAAATGTTCTGCTCTGTTGGCGCCTTTGGTCCTAAGGGTTCCCTGGCGGCTGTTTCCCGGGGAACTTCAGATCTGGATAAGGTCAGAAACCAGAGAAGCAAAAGACAGAGTCCGAAGATTCCGGCTATGGCCAGCAGGCGCTTGATATTGGTGTGTTTCAAGTGTATTCACCACCTTCTGTTTTTTTGAAAAATTGAAATACAAAACAGGGGACATGCCCATGGACACTGCCCCCTGAAACGGTTTTCAGTATGTATATTTCTGCTGCTTCAAAAAAGCAGTGGTCCAGCTTCCAGGTCTTCTCCTTATAATGCTACGGAAATGACTCCCTGGTAAGCTGCCGGAATCTCTTCCTTGTCAAGAGAAATGCTGATTACAAATGTAATACCAAATTCTCTTCCAATGGAATCCAGCTGTTCTAAAGTATCTGTCACATCTTTTCCTTCCAGTTTCGCAACTGCCAGGAAGCTGTCAAGATATATCTGCTCAAGATCATGATCCTGTGAAATGATACCGCAGATGAAACCAACAAATTCATCAGAATTTCTGATAGGGTATCCGGACACATCGATCAGACGGACCTTGTTGTTCAGCTCATACATATGCTTTGTGCTCTTGTCTAAGTAAACAATGCTGCCATTTGCGTCTTTAATCGCGCCGTTCACTCTGTCTAACAGTACTTTTGTTTTGCCCTTGCCTTTCTTTCCTACAATCAGTTCAACCATCCTGTTTTCCTCCTTAGACACATATAGTATTAAATATAACCAAAAACCTGATTTAATATGTTTCATATTATAGTGCATTTGCCCAAAAAAATCAACACTTTAAGTGAATAAATTTAGAAATTGTATAATTTTTTTGCGGATGGTATCTGAATACTGTCTGATTTTTTATTCCTGAGGATTGATGTGCTGCAGCAGACTGTTCATTTGCTGGTAAAGGAGCTCTTTGGAGGCGGCGCCGGTAATAATGGACACATAGGGCTGTCCATAGGCATTCTGGCTTAAAAGCGCCAAACAGTTGCCCGCTGAACTGGTGGTTCCTGTTTTTCCTCCAAGGATGGTAACATTTTTGGGGGCTGTGGCCTCTCCGGTGAGATAATGGTCGGTAGCCTCCAGAGTGGTGCTGATGGGGGTGCCGTCCTCTCTGGTGTATTCCACGGTATAGGAAGGCATCTGGGTGATTTCCGTAAATTCCGGATAATTCAAAGCCCCGTGGAGCATCAGATAAATGTCATAGGGCGTAGTATAGTGATTTTCGTCCTGTAGTCCGTGAGGATTGGTAAAATGCGTTCCTGTACAGCCAAGTGAAGCTGCATAGCTGTTCATGAGCTGAACAAAGGCTTCCGTAGATCCGGATACATGGGTGGCAATGGCGGAAGCCGCATCATTTCCAGAGTAGACCAGCAGACAGTGTAGAAGCTGATCCATGGTCACCCGGTCTCCGGCCATAAAGCCGCATACCTGGGAACCTTCTTCCAGGGTAACGTTTTCCTGCGTAATGGTAACCGTTTCATCCAGATTTCCATAACGGAGAGCCAGCATGGCAGTCATGATCTTCGTAATGCTGGCCGGATAAACCTTTTCGTAGGGATTTTCTGCAAAAAGGACGCTGTGGTGAGACTGATCAAACAGTACACCAGCCTGCCCCTCTTCCAGAGATACTCCTTCCAGAGGAACATGGGACTCGGCCACGCAGAGGTCTGAGGCAAACGCTTCGGCCTTCTGATCGCTTCCGGAAGCCATGGCTCCCGAAAATTCCACAAAGGCATCGTATGCCTGATCTGATCTGGAGAAAAGATTTCCCTTCAGGGTGAACAGGGCAAAAACAACGCCTCCTGCAAGGAGCAGAAACAATAGCACCAGAAGAATGGTGTTTCGGATGCGTTTTCTTCTTCTTTTTTTTAAAAGGGCTGCCTGTCTGGCCCTGGAGGGCCTTGGGGACTTCCTTCTTTGAGCTGTCTCATTCATAGATATTCCTCTTTCTTATCAATCTCTTTTTTCTGAAGTTCTTTGTTATAGGCGCTGCTCTGCAGTCCCACGTTCATAACCAGTCCCATACCGATGAAAAGACTCACCAGAGAACTAAGTCCATAGCTGACAAAGGGAAGGGGAGTTCCCGTATTCGGTGCAATTCCCGTGGCCACACAGATGTTGATGAAACTTTGAAGGGCTACCACGCTCCCGACTCCACAGCAGATGATCTTACCTGCCATATCCTTGGCTCGCAGACTCATGCGGATGCATTCCAGAGAAATGGCCAAAAGCAAAAGGACAATTGTTGAACATCCAATGAATCCAAACTCCTCTCCTGCTACGGCGAAGATGAAGTCTGTCTGGTTTTCTGCCACGAAATTTCCATCGTTGACAGAAGTGACATTTTCGTTGGGAGAAAGACGTTTTCCCATGAGTTCACCGGAGGCAATGGCGGTTTTGGAGTTGTTCTGCTGTTCAATATCATCGGAGTACTCTTCATTTTCTGGATAAAGGAAAGACATAATACGGTCTCGCTGGTATCCCTTGATAAGTTTCTGATCCGGCTGGACCACAATGGACATAAAAATAATAAGAAGGGGAACGGCAATTAAAATGGCGCACCCAATAATCTTATAGCTTAAACCGGCCACATAGATCAGGATACAGAATACAATGGTAACGGTAATGGTGTTTTTCATGTCCGGCTGCTCAAGGATCAGTCCCAGAGGGATGGCCAGAAGAATGGCGGCCTGAACCAGAGTCCGAAAGGTATTAAGATTGTCCTCATGATCCATGAAAAATTTGGCAAAAAACAAAATGATCAGGATCTTGGACAGCTCAGTGGGCTGAAAACGGATAAAACCCAGATCGATCCAGCGGGCGGCGCCATTGGCGCTGTCACCGAAGATTCGTACGGTCAGAAGCATAAAAATGTTAAAACCATACATAAGCCACTGGAAATTTAAGATCCAGGAGTAATCCATCAGGGAGAGGATCAACATGATCACTGCGCCCAGTATTACGCCGAACAGCTGCTTGGTCTGAAGATCTTCTCTGGCGGTTCCCACCAGCAAAACACCGATGGCGCTGATCGCCAGAAGAAAGACCACCAGTCTGAAGTTATAAAATCGTAGTTTATATTGTTTTATCATATGGTATCGTTCCTTTTTATGGCAGCAGAGGGCCTTTTTTGGGGGCCGGTGCTGTCTGTGCGGTTTCTCTTTGTTTGGGCAGAATGGGAATTTCTGCATGGAGCACAGGAGGCTCCTGGGAAATCTGAATGGTAACCTTTGCCTCTTCAATGGGCATATACTTTTTCAGGGTATGTATCAGATCATTTCTAAGCATGTTCATCATTGGCAAAGAGCAGTCCATGCGTTCCGAAAGCAGGAGAAGCTTCATACGTTCCTTGGCATAGCCGGCGGAACGCATGGAATCCTGTATGGTGCTTTTTTTCATAAAACAACCCTCCCCCGGCTTTTATTTTTTAAAAATACTTCCCAGACGTTGAAACATCCCTTTTTTGTGGCGCAGCTGAGGAAAGGGAATTTCCTCTCCCAGAAGGCGCTTACAGATTGCAAGATACTCTTCTTCTGCCTGAGAATTTTTTCCGGAAAGGGGTTCTCCCTGGTTGGTGGAAACCACAATCTGCTCATCGTCCGGCAGTGTTCCAATGAGATCCACCGCCAGGATTTCAATTACGTCATCTACGGACATCATATCTCCCCGGGCAATCATGTCCGGACGGAGACGGTTGATGATCAGCTGGATATTGCGGATCTCATTGGCTTCCAGAAGACCAATGATACGGTCCGCATCCCGAATGGCAGATACCTCCGGCGTGGTGACCACCAAAGCCCGGTCGGCACCGGCAATGGCATTTTTGAACCCCTGTTCGATACCTGCGGGACAGTCCAGAAGCACATAGTCGAATTCTTCCCGGAGATCATCGGTCAGCTTGATCATCTGTTCCGGAGAAACGGCAGATTTATCCTTGGTCTGCGCTGAGGGAAGAAGGTATAATTCTGGATGGCGCTTGTCCCGGATCAGAGCCTGGCGAAGGCGGCAGCTTCCGCTGATCACATCCACCAGATTATAAACGATACGGTTTTCCAGTCCAAGGACCACATCCAGGTTCCGAAGACCGATATCGGTATCCACCACGACCACCTTTTTGCCCAGCATGGCAAGGCCGGTTCCAATATTTGCCACTGTGGTGGTTTTTCCCACACCGCCTTTTCCGGATGTGATAACAATGACTTCACTCATAGTTCCTGTTTCCTCCTAAAAAATGTTTCCATGCTTCTGGTATTCTCTGTAGTTCTTTTAGTCGTTTGACGTGTTGCTGACATCGCTGGATGCCATGCCTGTCAAAATAGACGATTCATCTGCTAAATCAAAAATGTATTTAAAAATATCATTGGCTGCCAGACATGCATTACCGGATGAATATCCGTTGGCAATACGGACAGCGATTGCATACTGCGGCTCAGAAGCCGGGGCATAGCCAATAAACAGACCATGATCCGGGTGGTAGGAATCCACCTGCGCAGTACCGGTTTTTCCGGCAACGTCCATACCAAGACCGTCAAACTGGTTATGGGTCTGTACCACACGATACATACCGTCATGAATGTCAGCCCAGGTATTTTCTGAGGTTTCCATCACGTTGCGGATTTCCGGTTCATAGTCCTTGATTACAGTTCCCTTGGAATCTGTTACCTGATCCAGAAGGGTCAGATCATAAACCGTTCCGGAGTTGGCAAGGGCTGTGGCATAACGGGCCAGCTGACTGGTGGTATACAGATGTGTACCCTGTCCCATGTAAGAACGGGCAGCATCAAAATCAGATACCTTTGGAGATGCCTCTGAAATTTCGATTCCGGTTTTTTCATCCAGGCCAATCTCATGGGCATACTGCTGCATTACCTGAAGACTCTGGTCGTCTGAGAATTCTCCGTCATCTTTTTTCCCCAACTGGAAACCGATCATATTGAAGAAGGTGTTGCAGGACTGTTCAATGGCTCCGCGGATTTCCAGAGAACCGTGACCGCTGTGATTCCAGCAGTTGATGGGCGGCTGCACCAGATCAAAGCTTCCGGTACAGTCAATGTAGGTGCCGTCCTCGATTACGCCGGTTCCCATACCAATGATGGCAGAAAGGATCTTCAGGGTGGAACCTGGTGCGGTTTTCTGCTGGGTCGCCTTATTGAAGAAGGGACTGGACAGGTCTGTGGACAGTTTCGCGTAGTAGTCTGTATCCATATTGTTGGTCAGACGATTGTTGTCGTATCCGGGATAGGATACGCAGGCGAGCACTTCTCCCGTGTGAACATCGGTGACCACTGCGGAAGCAGAACAAGGCATCAGAGCCAGCTGCGCCGGTTCAATCTCCAGGGTGGAAATCTTGTTGATCATAAAATCATAGGCACCCATGGCGCCGGAGGCAAGAGCCTCGTACATGCCATCTTCTTTGGATAAAACACCCTGATCATACAGAACCAGACAAAGCTCCTGTCCGGAGATGGTATCTTCCAGAAGCATATATTTATACAGCAGCTTGGAGAAGTTGTTGTCTGTCTTAAGATAATCAATGATGTAAGTGGTCAGCGCCTGATAGACTTCGCTGGAATCCAGATATTCTCCCTCCGGGGAGGTTTTGGAAATATCGATCCAGTTTTGGCTTGCCGCATAGTTCAGATACTCCTTCAGGCTGATGCTTCCTTCCTTGTTCCACGCTCTGTAGGTGGAATCTGCAGTATCAATGGCATCTTTGGAGATGATCCCCAGCGTATTGGTGAGAAGATCGTCACAGATATAGGAAAGGTACTCCTGAATCTGTTTGGATTCCTGGGAATACGGCAGAGGATTGTCACCGGTAAGCCTGTCTCCTATTGTATCAAAAACCTGCTGCTGCTTTTGTTGAAATTTGGCATATATATTTTTTTCTGTTTCCGAAGCGTCTTCTTCCTTGAAATGTCGGATATCAATGACGCTGTTGGCAACCAGAGCATTGTAAACATCATAAATGGGAATCTGGATTTGTCCCGCATCGGAGATGGATTCATAATCAAATTCCTTGGCAGAGATGATCTTATTGATCAGAATACCGGCAACTCTTTGTTTGAGAATCTGGTAAATGGCGCTCTGCCACTGGGGGTCAATGGTAAGATATACATCATTTCCCGCCACAGGCGTTACCCTGGTCTTATCATCAATCTTGAGAACCTTTCCCAGGTTATCCACGGATACGTTTTCCTTTCCATCGGTTCCCTGGAGCCACAGTTCCATATATTGTTCAATTCCCGCCTTGCCTACAACGGCATCGTTGGCGTAATTGGGATTTTCTTTTCTCAGATCTTCCAGTTCCTCAGAGGAGGCCTTTCCTGTGTAGCCAAGGATAGGAGCCATACTCTCGTCATCAATGTATTGACGGATGGAGTCTTCCACCACATCGATGCCCTGAAGAGAGGACTGGTTTTCCATAATGGAAGCTACGGATTCTTCACTGACATTGGTGGCAATGGTTACTGCCATATATTTCTTGAAGCTGTTGGTATTTAAAAGATACCGGATAATGGAAATATCCAGAATTTCCTGTTTGGTAAGCTCACTGGGAAGGGAATGACTGGCAAGCTCTTCCGGCGTGTAGGCGTTTTCTCCAGTGAGAACCACGGAAAATCCCTTTTCACCGCTTAAAAACGCTACCATTTCTTCTGCAGTGGCATTTTTTTCTTCTTTTTTCAGATCATCAATCAGAGGATGACCGTAAACATCAGCCCGGAAACGGTTCAGGGTAAAGCCCTCATCCACATCAAATGCATAAGAATCGTTTTCGTCCACAAAAATATGGAAGTCATGGGACAGCTGATCTCCGTTCTTTTTCAGAATCTGGAGTACCTGATAGGCAATTCCGTTCAGAGTGAGGTTCTTCTCCCGGGTGGAATTGTAGGTTCCATTGTCCTCAAAGTTCAGGGAATAAGAAAGAACATTGGAGGCAATCAGCTCTCCGTTCCGGCCAAAAATATTACCTCTTGTACTTTTTAAGGTACGGGTTTTGGTGGTTCTTGTCTGAAACTTATCGATATAGTCCTCCCCCTGAATGATCTGAAGATCAAAAAGCTGACGGATCAGGATAAAGGACATGAAAAGAAAGACAAGAGCAAGAACCGTAGTTCGTTTCAGTCTGATTTTTTTTAGCAGTTTTTTTATTTTAGTACCCAAATAGACTCACTTTCTTTCCTGGTGGTATTTAAAAAATGGTAATTGATAAAGTAAAATACCCGATATACGATCAGGGTCAGAAATACGGTGTAAAACATTTCCGGTATGATGATCCTGGTCAGATATGTGAAAAGCCCCAGTCGTCCCCGAAGGAGAAACTGCAGCCCATAAACCGCCAGATTATAGAGGACATCCCCGCCTGCCACCAAAAGCATGGGCACCTTCACATCATCATCATAAAAATTCCTGCAGGCGTATCCGCTTAAGAAGCCTACGTACATATAAATCAGTGCGTAAAATCCAAACAGGGAGCCGTAAAAGAAGTCAATAAGCAGACCGGAGAAAAAACCGATCCAGAGACCGCTTTTTCTGCCCCGCATCAGTCCCATGGATACACAGAGAATCAGCATGAGATTCGGTGTGATGGAGCCAATGGAAAACATATGAAGTACCGTACATTGCAGGAGAAAGCTTGCAATGATGGTAAAAAACAACACCAGTTTACTTTTCATTGGCAGTCTCCTCTCCTGTTTCCGCGGCAGCCTGGGATGTGCTTTCCCCGTCTAGAAGATCCTGTTTATTTGCTGTAATTACAAAAACATCCTTTAAGTGAAGGAAATCCACAGGTGTAACCAGAGTTCCTGTTTTTGTCAGGTTATTGGTATCCAGCTCCACCTCGTTGACATAGCCGATCAGCAGTCCTTCCACATATTTTTCACTGATGTTGGAGGTGACCAGACGCTCTCCCACAGTTACCTTGTCGTCCTGGTCATAGAGCTGCTGAAACCGGAGCTTTCCCTCGTCAATGAGTTCCAGATCGCCGGTCACCACACAGTTGTCTGAGGTACTGACGGTCATGGCGCTGACATTACTGCTGTCGTCGATAATGGAACGTACCGTTGCCCAGGAGGGACCGACTTCTGTAACAATGCCCACCAGTCCCTTGCCGGCAATGACATTGTTGTCCACACGGATTCCGTCGTTGGAGCCGCGGTTGATCATAAAGGTATCGTACCAGTTTCCGGGGTCCTTGGAAATGATTCTGGCAGCTACCTTGGGATAATCGGAATACTGTTCGTCCAGTTTGTAGAGCTGCTGGAGACGGCTTAATTCTTCCTGATCCTGAAGGAGTTTGTTGTTCTGGGTGGTCAGACTGTCAATCTCCGCCTTGAGATCTTCATTTTCTGCCAGAATGACTTCCTTGTCGCGAAAAGCGTTCCGAAGCTCTCCCAGCCAGTTCCCCATCTGACTGATGCTCTTTTCAAAGGGCACCACCAGCATGCCGGCGGCATCCTGGAAGGGAACGTTTCCGTACCCGGAGGAAAAAGAAGCCACAATGGCGCTGATGCAGAAAAAAGTCATAATGGCAAGCAGGTGTTTGCTCTTTAAATGAATGCGAAAGTGAAATTTCTTTTTTAGATTCTTCATTTATACACCTCAAAAATTATAATTTACGCTGGGTAATGGGAAATGCCCATTTTTTCAGCTCTTTATCCCGGATAATCTTTTCCAGGCCGTTGATGGCCGAGGTTTCATATAGCTGAGACAGGTTAAAGGTAAAACCTGTGTAGCTGGCAAGATAATGGTCAAGATAAGGAAGCCGGGTGCTTCCGCCGGTAAGGTAAATGCCTTCCTTGGCAATGTGGTAGGAAATCTGAGGGGGGATTCGCTCCAGAAAACTTTTCATTTCTGCAGCAATCTCATTGACACAGTTCATGATTCCGGCATTGACCACATAGGAGGAAATGATCTCCTCCCGGGGAAGGCCGGAAACGCTGTCAATTCCCACCACCTTACGGGCATCCTTTTTCTGGTCGTTGAGCCGTCCCATAACCAGCTTCAGCCGCTTGCCGGTACGGGTGCCGATTTGCAGGTTGTAACGCTTACGGATTTCGCTGCAGATGGCTTCGTTCATCTGGCGTCCGCCAATGGGGATCTTCCGGCTGATGATAATCCGCCCCTCGGTGATAATGGAAAATTCTGTACTCTGGGCGCCGATGTTTACCACCATACTGCCTTCCTTCTTGTCCGGATCAATACCCATGGCAATGGCATCTGCAATGGGCGCTTCCACCATGAAAACCCGGTTCTTGCGCAGCCAGTGACCGTTGGCCACATGGTAATAGGCGCGTTTTTCGATGGCGGTCATGTCAAGAGGAACGGAGAAATAAAAGGTGGAACCAATCCCCAGGATTTTGTCGATTTTTTTCATCATACTGTAAAGAGCGATTTCCTGGAGTTCCAGATTGGCTATCATACCAAAAGCCATCGGCGAACTTACGGAAATGTCCACTGGTGTTTTTTCGAACATTTCATACGCTTCGTTGCCCACGGCGATTATCTTGTGTCCTTTTGACGCGATCATGTTTTTTTCTATGTAGCTTTTGTTTTTAAAAAACGAATAAACTTTGATGCTGCTGCTTCCAAGGTCTATTCCGTATATTTTTTCAAACAGCATAAATCTGCCCCTTTATTCTGTGGTTGCTCCCAAAAGACCCTGCTCCCGAAAACTGACGTATCGGTGATCTCCAATGATGATGTGATCCAAAAGGGGAATTCCCAAAAGCATGCCGGCCTGAGACATGCGATCCGTAATGGAAAGATCTTCGGAGCTTGGGGAGGGGTCCCCGCTGGGATGGTTGTGGATCAGGATGAGACCCACCGCATGATAGCGGAGCGCTTCCATAAACACTTCTCTGGGCGTAACAAGAGCTGCTGTGGCAGTTCCTCTGGAAACAAGAACATCCCCCAGAAAATGATTTTTACTGTCCAGCATTACGCAGAGAATCAGCTCCTGCTCTTCGTGGCGAAGCTGTTCCATATAATATTGGGCGATGGTAACCGGATTGTGAAAGGAAAGACTGGGCCTTGCAGAGGCCGCTGCGATCCGTTTGGACAGCTCTCCGATGCATTTCAGCTGGATGGCCTTCACCTTGCCGATCCCATGAATATTCGTAAGATCAGACAGTGAACAGTGAAGAATGCCAAGAAGTCCCGGATAGGGAGAATGTTCAAAAGAACTCAGCACTTCATTGGCCAAAGTCAGGGAACTGCTTCCTGCAGTTCCATTTCTTAAGATCACAGCAAGAAGCTCGCTGTCGCTTAATGCCTGTGTTCCCTCCCGAATACATTTCTCGTAAGGCCGCTGTGATTCGGGAAGCTCCTTCATGGTATGATTCATATGAGGTACCTGTCGCTTCATGGATGGCTTCAGGCAAATTGGTCTTTTTATGTGAATGCTCCGGAAGGTCTCTTCCGAAGGCTCTGGAACGCTTTTATCTTATCATAATTCAGGAGGGATGTACACTCCCTCCTAAAAATTTCTGTATTTTTTAGAAATGGCCTCTGCCACTTTGATGCCGTCCATGGCTGCAGAAGTGATTCCTCCCGCGTATCCGGCGCCCTCTCCACAGGGATAAATTCCGCCTATGCTGCCAAGAAGCTCCTGGTCTCTGACAATGCGCACCGGAGAGGAAGTACGGCTTTCCACACCGCTTAAAACAGCATCTTCCCGGTCAAAGCCTTTGATTTTTTTCCCAAAGGCGATAATGCCCTCTTCCAGAGAATCTCCGATTTCTTTGGGAAAAAGGGCTCGTACGTTTCCAGGACAGAAACCGCCCTTAATGGAAGGGCGCACAGAGCCAAGCTCTCTGCTGGGAAGGTTCTTTCTGAAATCACCGAACAACTGGACTGGCACCTGCCCTTTGCCAGCCTGGTAGGCGGCCCGCTCTAACTTACGCTGAAAGGCAATGCCTGCCAGAGGACCTTCTTCCTGGAAGTCTTCTGGATGAACAGTGACAATCATGGCACTGTTGGCATTTTCTCCGTCTCTGGCCTGATAACTCATACCATTTACAGCAAGCATTCCTTCTTCTGAGGATGCATTGACCACATATCCTCCGGGACACATACAGAAAGAATAGACGCCTCTTCCGTTCTGACAGGTATGTGTGACTTTATAGCTGGCTGCCCCAAGGATTTCATTTTCCTCTTCTCCATATTGATCCAGGTTGATCATTTTCTGGGGATGCTCAATGCGCACGCCCACAGCAAAGGCTTTCGGTTCCATGAAAAGGCCCTTTTCATGGAGCATGGAAAAGGTATCTCTAGCGCTGTGTCCAATGGCAAGGACACAGATCTCTGCAGGGATTTCCTCCCCGTTTTGGGTGATCACGGAAATCAGCTGTCCCTCCTGAAAGCGAAGATCTGTCACCTGCGTACGGAAACGGAAGCTTCCGCCCATTTCTTCAATCTGATGACGCATAGTCTCAACAATTCCAATAAGAACATCCGTACCCAGATGGGGCTTTTGCTGATAGAGGATGGCCGGGTCCGCGCCTGCTTCCACAAAGCGGCGCAGCACTTCCTGGTTCCGTCCAAAGGAATCCTTAACCAGAGTATTTAATTTGCCGTCGGAAAAAGTTCCTGCCCCGCCCTCTCCAAACTGTACATTGGAATTAGGGTCCAGAACACCGGTTTTCCAAAAATGATCCACCGTTTCCTTTCGCCGGGATGCTTCCTCACCCCGTTCCAGAACCAGAGGGCGGAATCCGGCTCTGGCCAGATACCAGGCACAGAACAGACCGGCTGGTCCGCTGCCCACCACCACAGGGGGATGGGCGAGAGGTGTTTCTCCTGGCCCTGGAAACACATAAGGTTTCTTTTTGATTAACATAATATTTTTATCAGAAACCTTTCGCAGAAGCTTCTGCTCCTTGTCCACAGAAACTTCCACGGTATAAACAAATTTTTTATCCTCTTTTTTCCGGGCATCCAGAGACTGACGACGGATTTCGTAGGTAAAAGGAAGGGTTCCAAGGCGAAGGGTTCTGATAATCTTCTTTTTCAGATCCTCCTGGGTATGCCCCACCGGAAGTTTTAACTGACTGATTTGAATCATGTGCGTTCCTTTCTATTTGCTGATCGTGCCGCTGCCTGGCCTGCGACTGCGCCGCTGGACCATGCCCACTGGAGATTGTATCCACCGCAGGTACCGTCAATATCAAGCAGCTCCCCGGCAAAGTAAAGACCGGGATGAAGACGGGATTCCATGGTTTTTGAGTGAACCTGGCTGGTATCCACTCCTCCGGAGCAGATTTGTGCCTGGCCAAAGGGAAGTCCGCCCTGGACTTCCAGTGGAAATTTCTTGATGGCTTTTTCCAGGCTGCCTTTGGAAAGAAGAACTTTTCCCAGTTTTTCCGGAAACAGACCAACCAGCAGATCCTTTTCTTTCTTGTAGGGGCAGTTGTGCTTCCGCTGTCTGAGAAATTCTGTGAGTTCCTCCGGGGTGAATTCCGGAAGAAAATCAAGAGACAAAGTGACCAGATGACCTTCTTCCAGTGCCCGGATGCCATAGCGGCTTAACTGAAAGACGGGAATGCCGGACACTCCGTATTCCGTCAGCTGCAGCTCTCCTCTTTCCTGCATAACTGGTTTTTTATCAATATATAAGGTAACGGTACCTTCTGTACGAACGCCGGCCCATGGAGAAAACCGGTTTCCCTTGCATTTCAGCGCTGTAAGAGCGGGAAGGGGCGGAATCAGAGTATGCCCCAGCTCTTGGGCCAGATGGTAATTGCTTCCGTCTGCTCCCGGAAGACTGGAGGCGCAGGAACCTCCGGCAAGGATTACCCGATCTCCTTCGTAGGTCCAGCTTTCGGTCTGTACCTTCCAACGGGAATCCTGATAAAAAACATGGGTGACATGCTCTCTTGTTTTGATGGTGACACCCAGATGAGCCGCTTCCATGCAAAGCACTTCTGTGACACTGCTGGCCTGGCCGCTGTGGGGATACACATATCCGTTCCGGTCAGAAAGATAAAGGCCGAGGCTGGAAAAAAAGTTCAGTGTGTCTGAAAGGGAAAAGGCAGTCAGCGCGTCTCTGGCAAATTCCGGGTGGGTTCCCCGGTATGCTTCCTCATACTGGTTAAGGTTGGTGAGATTGCACTTTCCGTTTCCCGTGGCATTGATTTTTTTGCCTGGTTTGTCATTGTGTTCCAGAATCGTTACCTTCGCGCCCTCTCTGGCAGCCATGATTCCTGCCATAAGACCGGAGGCTCCCGCGCCCACAATGAGGATTTTCTTTTGGCTCATAATACCTCCTTTTTATTCCGGAAGGGTTACCAGGTTTTGATCCACCAATTTCTGAAGAGACATTAAAATACCAAGTTTGGCATGCTCAAAGGTAAGTCCTCCCTGGAAATAAACGGCATAAGGTTCTTTCATAGGACCGTCTGCGGAAAGTTCAATGGAGGAACCCTGAACAAAGGCGCCTGCTGCCATGATTACCTGGCTGTCATAGCCTGGCATATCCCATGGTTCCGGATCCACATAGCTGTCTACAGGAGCTGCTGCCTGAATACCCTTACAGAAGGCAATGACTCTTTCCGGGGAACCTAAGGTAACTGCCTGAATGATATCCTGACGAGGTTCATTGGAATCCGGCACCACCGGGAAGCCCAGACGTTCATATATATTAGCTGCAAAAACAGCACCCTTTAAAGCGCCCTTGGTTACCATAGGCGCCAGGAAAAATCCCTGATAGAAGGAACGGTTTACGCCCAGTGTGGCTCCCACTTCCATGCCAAGACCAGGACAGGTCATCCGGTAGGACGCATTTTCCACACATTCCTTTGTTCCTGCAATATAACCGCCAATGGGAGCCAGGCCGCCCCCTGGATTCTTGATCAGAGAACCAACGATCATATCAGCTCCCACATCGCTGGGTTCTATGGTATCCACAAATTCGCCATAGCAGTTGTCCACCATACAGATTACGTCTGGCTTGATGCTTTTTACAAAGGAGATCAGTTCCCCGATCTGCTTAACGGAAAAAGAAGGACGAGTCTGATAGCCCTTGGAACGCTGGATAGAGATCATTTTTGTCTTTTCGTTGATGGATTTTCGGATATTTTCGTAGTCAAAGCTGTAATCCGGAAGAAGATCCACCTGACGATATACCACGCCGTATTCAGCCAGAGAACCCTTGGATGGACGGATGCCAATGACTTCCTCCAGGGTATCGTAAGGCTTGCCTGCCGGATAAAGAAGTTCATCTCCCGGACGAAGATTTCCAAACAAAGCAATGGCCAGGGCATGGGTACCGCAGGCAATCTGGGGACGTACCAGGCAGGCTTCTGTGTGGAAGGTGTCTGCATATACTTTTTCCAGGGTATCTCTTCCGTAATCGTTATAACCGTAACCGGAGGAAGCGCCGAAGCATTCCTCACTAACTTTGTTTTTCTGCATGGCAAGGAGTACCTTCATCTGGTTGTACTCTGCAATACGGTCAAATTCTTCAAATCGTTCTTTCAGGCCTTCCTCGATCTTATGACCAAAGTCATAAACCTTTGAGGAAATGCCCAGCTGTTCATATAATTCTTTCATAATATAAATTCCTCTTTCTGTTATATAGATGCTTCTGTCTGTTTCAGGATCTGTTTTTCCCGGCAGACAGAAAGCATATATTCTAATATTTTTTCTTCATTATAATCAAAATCGTCCTTATTCACCCAGGTCACATCTTCTTCCCGCTTAAACCAGGTGATCTGGCGTTTGGCAAAATGGCGGGTATCTCTTTTTAAAATCCGCACCGCTTCTTCCAGAGAACAGTTTCCTTCCAGATAGTCCAGGATTTCCTTGTAGCCAAGTCCCTGCATGGAAACCATTCCCCGGTGACAGCCGCGCTCCTTCAGAGTCTGCACTTCTTTTACCAGTCCCTCCTGGATCATTTCATCCACACGGCGGTCAATGCGTTCATAGAGAAGGGGTCTTGGGGCATTCAGCACAAAGTAGGCCAGCTGATAAGGACTTTGCCGTTGTTTCTGTTCTGCATTGTGCTGGGAAATGGGGAAACCGTTCTGCTCATAAAATTCCAGAGCGCGAATGACTCTTTTTACATTGTTTTCGTGAATTTCTTCTGCGCTTTGCGGGTCCACTTCTTTGAGTTTTTCGTGGAGAAAGGCGCTTCCTTTTTCCAGGGCCAGGGCTTCCAGTTCCTGACGGTAAGCGGTTTCCTGTTCCGCTTCTGTAAAGTCAATATCTTTTGTTACGGATTGGATATAAAAGCCGGTGCCGCCTACCAGAATGGGAATCTTATTGCGGGAATAGATTTCCTTCATGGCTTCCTTGGCCATCTGCTGGAACTTTACAATGTGAAACTCCTCTTCCGGTTCCAGCACATCCACCAGATAATGGGGGACTCCCTCCATTTCTTCTTTTCGGATTTTTGCGGAACCAATGTCCATATGACGGTACACCTGCATGGAGTCGGCTGAGATGATCTCTCCGTTTATGGCTTTTGCCAGAGAAATGGAGAGCTTTGTTTTGCCCACAGCAGTGGGTCCGGTGAGTACAAGTAATGGTGGTTTCATGGGAACCTCCTATACGATTCGTTTGAATTTCTTTTCCAGTTCTGTCCGGCTCATGGAAATAATGGTAGGTCTTCCATGAGGACAGTGATAGGGATTTTCCAGGGTGAGCAGTTCGTCAATCAGCTGGTCTGCTTCCCGGGAGGACATGGAGTGATTTCCCTTTACAGCTGCCTTACATGCCATGGTGGCCAGGCGGGCGGTAAAAAGATCCAGCATATCCTGACCGCCTTCCATGGATAGCTGATCCAGCATATCCAGAAACAGCGTTTCCTCTGCTGCTCCATAGAGGTTGGAAGGAACGGCGCTGATGCAGTATTCCTTTCCCCCAAAGGGCTCGATTTCAAAACCAAATTTCTGGAAACAGGTTTTGTTGGCCTTAAGAAGCGCTTCCTCTCTGGGGCTTAAGGTAATCACAAGGGGCGGGCTGAGATACTGGGAAGTAATTTCCTGATTCTGCAGCTGTTTTACCAGACGCTCATAATAGACCTTTTCATGGGCGGCATGCTGGTCAATGATATATAACTGATCCTCAAACTGTACCAGCCAGTAGGTATCAAAAACCTGTCCAATCAATTGATGGCGGCTCCTGGATTCTGGAGCCAGAAGTTTTTCTTTGAAAAACTCCA
>SAMEA3387494__coassemble_2393_pt1 | contig 17701 bp, 11 predicted proteins | sample SAMEA3387494__metabat2_low_PE_043 | metagenome-assembled genome bin SAMEA3387494 (sample SAMEA3387494) | Felis catus | biome: Faeces | place: United Kingdom | collected 2012
AAATTATATTATAAAATTTTAAAAAATACAAGTAAATTTTCTGGTTGCACATTGCTATTTAATTGGTTATAATAACTTTTATGAAATATTTTATTAAAAAGCATCTTTGAAAGGAGAGATTTCATGTTATACATCAAAAGCCTGGAACAGGCAGTCCCTGTTTTTAAAGCCCTGGGTTCCGAGCTTCGCATCCGTCTGATCCAACTTCTTCTTGACCATAAAGAAATGAATATGAATGACCTCGCCTCTAATCTTGGCATTACCAACGGCGCTCTCACCAGCCACGTAAAAAAACTGGAGGAAACAGGCATCGTTACCATTTTAAGTGAACATGCAGGACACGGAAATCAAAAAGTCTGCCGCGTAAATGTAGATAAAATTCTGGTAGATGTCATCCCAAATATAGAGAATGATTCCGAAAACTCCTACAGCATTGATATCCCCATTGGCAATTACTTCAATTATTCCGTTCTTCCAACCTGTGGGCTCTCCACTTCAGACAGACTGATCGGTGAAGTAGATGACCCTCGTTATTTTGCCCATCCAAGTCATGTAGATGCACAGATTCTCTGGTTTGGAAAGGGGTATATTGATTACCGTATCCCCAATATGCTTCCTCCTGGACAAAGAGTGGATAAGCTTACCCTTTCCTTTGAGATCAGCAGCGAAGCTCCCGGAATCAACAATGACTGGCCTTCAGACATTACCTTTCTTTTGAATAACACAGAGCTTGGTACCTGGACAAGCCCTGGAGATTTCGGTGATGTACGCGGTACCTTTACTCCAGACTGGTGGTTCCCCAACTGGAACCAATATGGACTTCTGAAAATGCTTGTGGTAGACAGGCATGGTACCTACATCGATGGTATGAAAATTTCTGATGTCAACACCAATCAATTAATGCTTTGCCCACAGGATGATATGATCTTCCGCTTCCAAGTTCAGGAACCTTCCAGACACGTGGGAGGACTTACCCTGTTTGGCCGTACATTCGGCAATTACAGTCAGGATATCAGCGTAAAAGTCAACTACAGTCCTCTTGTATGATTTATTTAAGGAAGGCTGCATACCCATATGCAGCCTTCCTTTTCTTATGCTCCGTGTATCCACACGCGCATCTGATTTTCTCCTCTGTTTCCCCAGGTATAATATGGCACTGCAGTAAGTGTTACCTCATCTTTTTCTGGTGGAAGTTCTGTATAAAGTGCTTCACTTTGGTTGATGAATTTCGTAGCCTTTACCCTGAGAAGCACATTTCCCTTCAAACATCCTTCTTCGCAGATAAATTCTTCTGTTTCCAACTCTTTCTGAAGACAAAATGACTGCAAAAGGCCTGGATTATCTACCCCTTCAAAGCAATATACCATTGGTCCACGCATCAGAGCCACACATCCGGCATCTTCTCTTACCTTCTGGTTTGCATAAATTTTTCTTACAGGAACAGCAAATTCCAGAGTAATCACATCATGCTCTCCCCATTTACGGTTGAATTCCAGATATTCGTCCCTGAAAAATGCCTCTGCCGTTACCTCCTGTCCACAGTAAATGAGTTTCAACTGCTTTTTATCCACCCATCCCGGAAGATGAATGCCCAGAATTGTTTCCTTCTCTGTTTTCCCGTGAACCTCATAAGTCACTCTGCCCTTCCACGGATACTGCGCAGTTATCGTTACGTCCATAGTCTCAAAGGACGCTTCCTGCGCAGCAAATATATGGGAATATACGCCTTTTTCTGTTTCTGTCCAGAAATATTTTCCCAGAGACATCAAAAGACGAACAACATTGGGGGGACAGCAGGCACAGGCATACCATCGGGGTCTCTGAGGAAGAACGTGTTCATATCCGTAAAGTTTTCCGCTGACCCCCGGCTCTGTTTCCAAAGGATTTACATAGAAGAAATTTTTACCATCAAGCTGCATTCCACTGATAATCCCATTATAAAGCGCCCGCTCCATCACATCGGCATATTCGCCCTTTAATTGATTATCCAGCATTTTTCGGGCAAAAAACACAAGTCCTATGGACGCGCAGGTTTCCGCATAAACCGTATCATTGGGAAGATCATAATCAATGGTAAATGCCTCTCCATTTACCGTAGATCCAATTCCTCCTGTAATGTACATTCTCCGGTTCACCATATTGTCCCAAAGCCTTCTGCAGGCATGGTACAAAGGTTCGTCCTGATACAAAGCTGCAAGTTCTGCCATTGCCGTATACATATACACTGCGCGAACGCTGTGACCAACTGCTTCTTTTTGTTCATATACGGTCTCATGAGCCTGACAGTATTTCATATCGTTGACATCCATGCCAAAATGAATCCAGCCTCTTTTTTCTTTTTCTTTGGCAAAGTATTGAGGATCTTTACCTCTCTGATCAATAAAATACCGGGAAAGGGAACGATATTTTTCTTTTCCTGTTGTTTCATAAAGACGCAGAAGACCAAGCTCGATTTCCTGATGCCCAGGGATCCCCGGCTCTTTTCCCTCCTCTGTCCCAAAACGTGCCTCTATATGATCTGCCATACGTTCCATTACATTTAAGAGTTTCTTTTTTCCGGTAACCTGCGCGTAAGCTGCTCCAGCCTCCATCATATGTCCCGCACAGTAAAGTTCATGACATTCCTGAAGATTCTGCCAGCGATGCTCCGGTTCTTTAACAGTAAAGTAAGTATTAAGATACCCATCTTCCTGCTGCGCTTTTTCTATGATTTCGATTACTTTATCCGCCCGTTCCTCCAGATCCGGATCTGGTCGCACAGCCAATGCGTAGGCCACTCCTTCCAGCCATTTTGCCACATCGCTGTCCTGAAAGACCATGCCATAAAATTCTCCTTTCTCCAGACCTGCTGCAATACGAAAGTTGGCAAGCGCATGACTTTTTTCTGCATCTGGAATCTCATCATTGAGAATTTTTTCCTGATATGGAATGACTGTGTCCATAACAAGCTCCTGATAATGTTTCCAGAAAGGATCTGTGATCCTGATTTTACGCAATCTATCCGCTTTCATTTCTATCTTCTTTCCTGAACTATTCCGTTTCTATGTTACTTATTTTTTCCCATTTCGCAGGAATGTCCGGACATCCCCGAACCTTCTGAGCAGCACGCAGTTCCACAAAGCATCCGCAAAGACGGCACATGCCATTCATCAGATTATGACAGGAGGCGCAGATACTCAGCCGCTTTTCGTACAGCGGCTGACTCACCTTCGCCTCCTCATCCATTCTCTCTATATAGCCTGCCAGACTGTCCAGATATTGTTCCCGATCACTTCCTGGAAGACATTTCCTGCATATTCGCAGTTTTTCCCCCATATCTCTTATTTCACTGTAAGATGAAGGACGCTGCAGCGTGGGATTGTAAAATGTATTCCTTTTTCTGTAATTTCAGCCCCTGCAAACTCGCGGACTTTTACACATTCCTTTTCTTCAAATGTATTTTTATCCATCATTTCACCATGTACAATCTCACCTGTTACTTCTTCTGCCTTATAATCTGCAAGAATGGTATCTACCGGATAATCTTCTGTCAGAGAAAGGTTGGTCAACGTAATGTGAATCTTTCCATCCTCATCCATGGATACCGATTCTGTCAGGTTTGGAACCTGCCACTCTTCTTCTACTCCGATTTTTTCTGTTTCCACAGAGCTTTCAAGAAGCTGTGCATCCTGATGGTATTTGTACATATTGAACACATGGTAAGTTGGTGTCAGGAGCATATCTGCGCCATCCGTTAAGATAACAGACTGAAGTACATTAACGATCTGTGCCAAGTTTGCCATTTTTACTCTGTCGCTGTGCTTATTAAAAATATTCAGTGTAATTCCTGCTACCAGCGCATCTCTCATAGTATTCTGCTGATACAAAAATCCTGGATTTGTGCCTGGTTCTACGGTATACCAGGTTCCCCATTCGTCTACAATCATACCGATTTTTTTCTCAGGATCGTACTCATCCATAATATTTCCATGACGGCGTACCAGTTCATCCATAAAATATGCTTTATTCAAGGTCTTATACCATACCTTGTCATCAAACTCTGTTGCGCTTCCCTTAATTTCCCATCCTTCCGGATGTACATAATAATGGAGGGAAAGTCCGTCCATGAAACCATGAAACTGTTCCGGGGAATGATGGAAACAGGTCTTCAGTACATCAGATGTCCATTCATAATCATCCACATTTGCTCCACAGCAGATTTTTGCTGTAGGATTCTGGCTGTCGTAATTACGTACATAGGTCTGATAACGGCGATATTCATTCGCATAAAAATCAGGATTCATATTTCCGCCACAACCCCAGTTTTCATTTCCTACTCCGAAAAAGGCAAGTTTCCATGGTTCCTTGTGTCCGTTTTTCGCGCGAAGATCTGCCATCGGGGATATGCCATTAAATGTAATGTACTCTACCCATTCAGACATTTCCTGAACTGTTCCACTTCCCAGATTTCCGTTTACGTAAGCTTCACATCCCAGCTGTTCGCAAAGCTCAAAGAACTCGTGAGTACCAAAGCTGTTGTCTTCCACAACACCACCCCAGTGTGTATTAATCATTTTCTTTCTGTTTTCTTTTGGACCAATGCCATCTTTCCAGTGATATTCATCTGCGAAGCATCCACCTGGCCAACGAAGTACCGGAACCTTAATTTCTTTCAGAGCCTCTACAACATCGGTACGCATACCGTTTTTATTAGGAATTGGAGAATCTTCGCCCACGTAGATTCCCTCATAGATACATCTTCCCAGATGCTCGGAAAAATGTCCGTAGATTTCCTTGTTGATCTTACTCTGCTTTTTAGATGGGTTAATCACAAGTTTCACCATAGTTCTCTCTCCTTTTTCATTTCATCTGAAATATTATAGTTCTATTTGTATAATTTTTACATTAACCGAACTTATTTCACATGATTTTTTATTTTATTTTAGTTTTTATTAAATTATTATACTTCTTTATTACACATTATAACCAAAACAATGTGCAATTGCAACCCTTTTTATTGTTTTCTTAAAAAATATCATTTTCGTAAATTCTATAAAGATTCTTCTGATTTTCCACTTTCACACCTCTATTTTTCTCGAACGCTTTTGATGGTACTTTCTGGTGACCGTTGTTATAATAACGGTATACCTGGTACAACGAATTCACAGAAATTTATCATTCCACGTACCGGTGCTCCGGGCCCGAAGGATGAAGCTCTTCTTCTGAAAATACCATTGAAATAAAGAGAGAGCTTTTTTATAATAAATATAGAAAGAGGTTGATCAATGACATCACTGAGAAAATCCATAGAGATTTCACAAAAGATGAGTCAGTATGACACGTTTGCCAAGCGAATTTTGGCAGACAGGCAGGTGCTTTCCAGAATTTTAAGCCGCACAGTATCTGAGTTTGATGGCATGTCCTATGACGAAATTGCCTCTTGCATTGAAGAGGAACCGGAAATTTCTACGGTTCCGGTATTTCCTGGAGAAACGAATTGGATTCCGATTTCCCCAAGAGCAAATGAAGACAGCATTCCTTATGAAGGAACTGTTGTCTACGATGTCCGGTTTTTCGTCAGGATTCCCTTCCGTGAGGAAAAAGTAAAAATCATTATCAATATAGAAGGACAGAAAAACTTTTATCCTGGATATCATATTGAAACAAGGGGAATTTTTTATGGCGCAAGGCTTCTGTCGGCACAGCTGGACACCGAGTTTACAGAGCCTCATTACGACCAGCTAAAAAAGGTATATTCCATATGGCTCTGTTTTGAAAGTTCAAAGGAACAGGCCAATGCCATTGCTGAGTATGCCATACAGAAAAAAGACCTGATTCCCGGAATTCGGGACTGCCGCCTGGCTTACGACAAAATGGTCGTTGCCCTGATCACACTGAATGAACAGATCACCACAGAAGATACACTGATTGGTATGCTGAATACTCTGTTTGGTACGGCTCCGATACAGGAAAAAAAGAAACGATTATCGGAAGAATACGGAATGTGTATGGAAAAAGAACTAGGAAAGGAGTTGGAATCTATGTGTAATATGTCAGGATATATTTTAGAGCGCGGAATTGAGCAAGGCATGGAACAAGGCATGGAACGTGGAATTGAGCAAGGCATGGAACGCGGCATCGCAGAAGGAGAAGCGCGGTTTGGAAAGTTGATCCAGAAAATGATAGCTGACGGCCGTTCAAATGAGATACCGCAAGTCGCATCCGACCAAAAGAAACGGAAACAGCTATATAAAGAATATCATCTATAGATAGAAATGGAATGGGCAAGATTTTATAAAAAATCCTGCCCGTTTCTTTTTCCCCATCAATTCTTATCCCTTTAGTCTGTTACTTTCCTCCAATATACTCTTTTCCCAAATTTTATACTCATCAGATTGTTCCAAGTCATAATTAACAGCGTTCTGTGGATCTAAAGCATTGCCTGAATACCTCCAACGGATCAGTCGCTGGTCATATAGATAAAATCTATGCGCATCCTTATTTTCATAATAAGCAAAAATCAACTGCTCATTGTCATAGTAATAAAATCTTCGATAAGGATTGCCGCCTATCCCCTTTGCAACTGTAATCGCCTGAATTTCAGAGCCAGAAAAGTATAGCGTTACCCCCTCCTGATTCACAGACTCTGCATAATTTCCCGCGTTGATATTTGCAGTAATCTCATTATATCTTTCTCGAATCCAAAGTACCTCATTTTCTACATCAATCTCCAAAGGAACCTCTGTGGGCGTGGGTTCCGGTGTTGGCGTTGGCTCTGGTGTTGGCGTTGGCTCTGGTGTCGGTGTTGGTTCTGATGTTGGCATTACGTCTGAGATTGGAGTTAATTCCGATTCTGGATCTGATTTTGGATTGGACATTCTTCCAGAAATGATTTCTTCTTTCTCAGGCTCCTTTTGAGCCAAACGATCTGTCTTGATTTTATAAACCATTCCCAGCAAACACACAACTACAACAATTCCAATTCCAGCAAACAAGAAGGCTTTCTTCTTTAATTTCTTTTCCTTCTGTGTTCCCTTTTCTATGTACTGCTCAGATTGTCGTTCCTTTCTTTCTGATTTTCCCACTTGGTCATATAACTGCACATAAAGCTCTTTCATAGACTGAAAACGTTCTTTTCGATCGCTGTTCAATCCTTTTAAAATTGCTTCTTCTATGTTGGAAGGACATTTCACTCCAAACTCCGATATTTTCTTTAGCCTATCGCCGCGTATACGCCCTATAGATTCCGGTGGAATCTCCCCGGTAATACAACGATACATCGTTGCGCATAAAGCATACACGTCTGTCCATGGTCCTTGTATCCCATGTGTGCAATATTGTTCTTCTGGCGCATATCCAGGTTTCAGCATAATAGACAGACTTTTTTCACCTGTTGTCAAAAACTCTCTGGCCCCTCCAAAGTCCAGGACTTTCACTTCCCGGCTTTTACTGATCATGATATTTTGAGGACTGATATCCCTGTGAATCAGATTCATCCTGTGTACTTCTTCCAAAGACTGGACCACTGGCTTCATAAGCTGTAAAGTCTCAGCAACAGAAAGCTTGCCTCCATGTTTCTCCAAATAATCTTTCAGGGTTTCTCCCTCTACATATTCCATAACAATGTATACCGTATTATTTTCCAGAAAAAAATCTTTCACATTTACGATTCCAGGCAGTTTTGTACACCTGGCAAGAATTTTTGCTTCATTCAGAAATTTCTCTCTCCCTGTTTCAAAAAACTCCTGCATTGAGTCGCTGAAGCATTGAACATATCCTCCACAACCACCTGTATCGCGCATTGCATATCCATTTGGATAATATTCCTTGATTGCTACACGCATTTGAAGATTTAAATCCATACCAATATAGGTAATTCCAAAACCACCAACCCCAAGAGCCCTCCCAATCAAATATTTTCCAACCAAAATCGAAAAAGGAGGCAAATGAAAGGACGGTACCATATCTTTTTCCGAATCATAACCACAAAATTCACATTTCCCACCAATATGTGATTTTTCTCTCATACAGTTAGCGCATAAACTTTCTATCTTCATTTTTCCTCCCCAAAATATATTCTCGTAAGGTAAAAGCGCTCTTCAAATATTCTTTTGATAAGATTTTTAGAAGCTTATCTTACTTTTACTTGTTTTTTAATTTTATCTCTCTCATGTCCTACTTTCAAGATGTGGCATTTTTTGTGGCAAAAAATTCATCCTAAAATTCCCAAAAGCATTCCGTTTTTCTTTCATTGCCTTTAAATACGCCCTCTTCTATGCTTTCACACCTCTATTTTTCTCGAACGCTTTTGATGGTACTTTCTGGTGACCGTTGTTATAATAACGGTATACCTGGTACAACGAATTCACAGAAATTTATCATTCCACGTACCGGTGCTCCGGGCCCGAAGGATGAAGCTCTTCTTCTGAAAATACCATTGAAATAAAGAGAGAGCTTTTTTATAATAAATATAGAAAGAGGTTGATCAATGACATCACTGAGAAAATCCATAGAGATTTCACAAAAGATGAGTCAGTATGACACGTTTGCCAAGCGAATTTTGGCAGACAGGCAGGTGCTTTCCAGAATTAAGAGGGATTTTTTTATGGCGCAAGGCTTCTGTCGGCACAGCTGGACACCGAGTTTACAGAGCCTCATTACGACCAGCTAAAAAAGGTATATTCCATATGGCTCTGTTTTGAAAGTTCAAAGGAACAGGCCAATGCCATTGCTGAGTATGCCATACAGAAAAAAGACCTGATTCCCGGAATTCGGGACTGCCGCCTGGCTTACGACAAAATGGTCGTTGCCCTGATCACACTGAATGAACAGATCACCACAGAAGATACACTGATTGGTATGCTGAATACTCTGTTTGGTACGGCTCCGATACAGGAAAAAAAGAAACGATTATCGGAAGAATACGGAATGTGTATGGAAAAAGAACTAGGAAAGGAGTTGGAATCTATGTGTAATATGTCAGGATATATTTTAGAGCGTGGAATTGAACGCGGGGTTGCAAAAGGGGAAGCACGGTTTGGGACGTTGATCCAGAAAATGATAGCCGACGGCCGTTCAAATGAGATACCGCAAATTGCATCAGATCATAAGAAACGGGAACAGCTATATAAAGAATATCATTTATAGAGAAGGAAATGGAGCGGGCTGCCACAGCTGCCTGAATTCGAAGCCTGTGCTTCCACATACAGATGCTGGTACCAAAGAATTCCTGCATAAACCCCTGAAACACAGATATGGGGATAACTTCCCTTCCCATTGGAGGTCACCCCCAACTATTAACATAGAACCAATATAACGGGGCAAGATTTTCTCAATTTTTCAAATAAAAGAATCGCAAGATCCTTATCCAGAATATCATCTGTAAAAGAACGGGGCTATCTGGAAATATACCAAGCTAATTTTAACCAATTTTTTCGCCTTTACTTTTTATTCTTTGCCAATTTTTTATGCTCTTTTTTAAATAATTGACACGTTCTAATCTATCTTGCGAACGAATTATATCTGGACGTTTTTCGTATATTTTATTCGAAGAATTATATTTTTTCACACCTTTCAAATAATGTTCAAGTTCTTTCCCAACAGATCTGTAAGGATAAGATTCTTTCCTGTATAATTTTCCTTCTCTCCAATGAAAAACTTCTATATCATCTGCACAACTACAAACAATCCCTTTATAGTTTTTTAGTATTCGCAATTCCCAACCGCCATAAACACATCCCAGAAAAACAAGTTTATTATTTTTATATGTGTAGACATTATATTTATCTCCATAGTTTTCATAATATGTTTCGACTAAAATTTCTGGAATTTTATCCCCATTTACATCTGCACATGAATATACTGGATAATTGCCAAATTTATCCTTCTTTAAAATCAATTTTAAATATGCTTTATAAATGCCTTTATCATTTACAATAACTTTACATCTTGCAGATACTCCATTTGCAGTTGCTGTAATTGTTGATGTTCCACTTTTTTTTGCAGTTACCTTTCCACGAGAAGAAACAGATGCAACAGCTGAATTGCTAGAACGCCATGTCACTCTGTTTGAGTTTCCTCGTACAGTAACTTTTAACATATAGGTTTGTTTTGGAGTTAATTTCAATGTAGAGGCAGAGAGTTTAATAGAGTTTTTTATACTCTGACCTTTTACAATCGGATATTTTCCTTTATAAATACCTGCGTATTGGTTCATGATTTCCAGCAATCTCTGTCTGGTATTTATCTGAGACTGAGCCAGTTTCTGCATATCTTTTGCAGTTTTAATATTTTCCTTATGGAATATTTGATTAAACAAATCCTTAATTGCCCCGCCGCTAAGATACTGACTCAGCCATTTATTTGCATATGTATTTCCAAACATCTGGAACTGTACGTAACCCTCAAAGCATTCCTTGAAGATTCTTGCATTGGAAGCCGATTTGTGTTGGGAATAGGTCTCTCTTGCTTTCATCATTCCCATTGCCATATAGCAGTCTACATTATAAAGCACTGCCAGTTTTAAATTATTAGAAGCGCTGTTCGATGTATCAAAACACATATCCAAAGAACTTACACCCAGATCAATTGCCTTTAACACTGGATTTATATCAAGAAGTTGTTCCCAGCCTTCATCAAGAAATTTATTCCATAAATAATTCAGGCTTCTGTTTCGGACATAATACAATTTTGTCCGATCTATCGCTTTCACAATATCGTCAACCGCTTTTTTATAATCCAAATTATCCCCGGCTGCGTTTCTCGACGCCTTTAATAAACTGATTTTGCTCTCTTTCGCCTCTACCAATGCCGAATATCGTGAAAGTTCTTCAATTAAATCCTTTACAGATGCTTTTCCATCATCCACCTCTCCTAACGCTTCATCCAAATTGGTTATCACTTTTGCATTTTTCCAGATTTTTGCAGCCTCATCCACAGACAGTTCTTTATCAATGTAATCTATGGTATTATTCTCTAAGTCTTTTGCCAAAACTCCGTATAGTTTTTTAGCAAACTTAAATTCATTTCCCAGAAGATCATCTTCCGCAGTCTTTACAGAGGAACCATATTTTAAATAATCCATTAAGACCACTTCATAGATATACTTCTGTTCGTTGGCAAACTGATTCCTGTACTCACTATTAAAAAATATTGTCCATGCCGTACTCATAGATACAAGGGGTTTATCCTTTAACAATTCTCTTCCCAAAACCTGATAAATCGGAGCTGGGAATTCGCGGAACGTTATATATATGCCCCCACCTTTATTGTCCAATCCATTAAGGAAGGAATTGGCAAGCCAGATGTCATAATTCGGAGCTTTGTCTTTTGAAACTACAGTTGCTGCTGAAACAGGAACGGTTATTTGAAATAACAATGTAATTGTAAGAATAACTGATATAATCTTTTTCATGTGAATCCTCCCTAACTATCAAATTTGTTTAGGAACCAAAGAGCGAGATGTACTATTCGAACCATCACCCAAGGCTCCACCATCGTTCGATCCCCAGCTCCATACAGTTCCATCTTTTCGTATCGCCAGAGTATGTTTGTTTCCTAATGACACACTATTCACATTATCCAATATCTTTATGGGTACTGGTTGGTCTTTTGTTGAATTATTTCCAATCTTTCCGCCGTACCCATTTTCTCCCCACATCCATAAACTGTTATCTTTTTTGATCACCGCTGAAGAAGTTGTATTTCCTACAAAAACATCTTTTGCATCATTCATAATCCGAACTGGTTTACTTTCTTTTCGATTCCCATTTCCTAGTATCCCATTATAATTTGTTCCCCATATAAAAACTTCTCCGTTTAATTTCAATGCCATTCCATGATTTCTGCTTAAAACCACTTTAGAAACTTCTGATAATATTTTTTGTGGCATTTTTGAATCGTACTTATCGCCAAGTCCTAACTCACCTCCCTGATTATATCCCCAGGTCCATAAGGTATGGTCTTCTTTGATAACTGCATATCCCCCTTGATTTCCTGGTCTTGCAATGGAAACACTCACAACACCATCCATTGCTTTCATGGGACTTGTCACTTTTGCAATTCTGTCTGTGTTTCCCGGAATGTAGTACCCCCACCCCCATAACCACAAACTTCCATCACTTTTTATTGCAGCGCTCATTCCATTTCCTGCTGCAATATCTACCACATGATCCATAATTTTATTTGGTTTATAATGTCTGTCATAATCTTCAGTTCCAATTCCAAGCTCTCCATAAACGTTCCCTCCCCATGACCAGAGACTTCCATCTTCCTTCAATGCCAGTGTATGTCCTGAACTTATTGCGACTTTAGTAACATTACTCATAATTTTTTGAGGGGTATAAATTGAATAACCTTTTTCAAGTCCTACCTGACCATCTTCATTATTTCCCCACATCCACAAGGTTTTATCCTTTTTGATCACTGCACTGGTCAGCCCTCCTGCATATATCGTTTCATTTTCAGGTTCTTCCATTTTCGCTGTTACCTTACAGTTATCAGATATATTTCCTACCTTTGCTATAATCACAGCACTTCCAGGCTTATTCACATAAATCTTACCATTAGAGGATACAGATACTATTTCAGAATTACTACTACTCCAGGATACTTTCTCCGACGTATTCTTTACTATGGCCTTTAATTGATATGATTCGCCTACTTTTAAAGTCAGTTGAGACTTGTTAAGACGAATTGATGTTTTCGTAGATCTTTTTATTGTAACTGTACATACAGCTTTAACTCCATTTGCAATCGCCGTAATCTTTCCTGTACCTATTGCTTTCGGAGAAATCACACCATTCTTTGACACTGTTACAATTTCTTTATTACTTGAAGTCCATTTAACACTTTTTGAAGGTCCAAAAACTGTTGCTTTTAAGTTGTATGATTTATTTTTTCCAAGTATCAAACTCAACTTGGTTTTATTGAGTTTTAAAGATGGATTCTTCACAACTACGCTACACTTACTATTCAATCCCCCTCCACTGACAGATATCACGACTCTTCCTTCATGAATTCCACGCACTTTTCCATTTTTATCTACAGTGGCAATTCTCGAATTACTTGTGGTCCATTTTAACGCAGAATCAATATTCTTTTTTTCAACTTTCAACTGCAGAGAGTCTTTTTTCCAAATCTCTGCATTTTTTCTATTTAGTTTGAGAATTACTTCCTTGTATATAACAAAATCTTTGTCTTTTGCATAAACAAACACTTGCTGATCTGACCAGGGAATTTTATTATCTAACAGATCATCTTTCATTTGTACGTCTATGTATTTTTCCAGTTCACGTACAGTAATCATTCCATTTTTGTCAAAATCCGAATAACATTTTCCCGAATATCCAAGGCCTTCTGTAAATGCTTTTGTAAAACGAGCTGTATATCCAAAATATTCCGCAGTATCATCTGATTCTGCAGAGAGATAGGTTATAAATCGTTGTCTTTGAGCTGAAGAAAGTTTACTCATTCCTTTGTCATAAAAATTTGTACTATAACAAGAATCCATTACCACAAGAATACGATTGCTTTCAGTTGATTTCGCAATTATTTCTGCCAGTTCTTCATATTTAAGTTCACTGTCACTATTCAATTTTAAACTAATTCCTGTCTTACTGCTATGACCGTTATAGAAAAATATACTCAGATCATTCTTTGATGTATTTTTATATGCACCTTTAATTATTTTTGTAAATTCTGATTTTGAGATACCATTTTTCTCGCTATTATATCGAAGTTCTCTAAATATCTTTCTTCCAGCATATTTTTCTAACTGGTTATTTTTTAGCACCTTTTGCATCTTTCCAATGCTGACATCCGTGGAATTTCCTGCACCACCAGATATTCCGCTAACAAAAAATCCATAAGTATTCCCTCCAGTTCCGGCTGAAACCGTCTCCAATTGAAAGGATAGCAAAATACCAACAATAAATACGCATAACGCAAAACCCTTTAAAGCCTTACTTTTTATTTCCTTCATACGCATCCTCCTTTGTTATATGATACCTTAATTCTATCCCTCTCATCTCCCACTTTCAAGATGTGGCATTTTTTGTGGCAAAAAATTTCATTTAAAAATCCATTTTTATTCCAAAACCCAATAACTGAAAAAACTGCAGCTTTGAGATCTTTCCATCTCAAAGCTACAGTTTTTTATTTTCAGGGAGTCTCCCCCACATGACAATTCCAAATAAAAATTACCTTCCCGCAGCTCATACAACTGCGCTTCTGTCTCTTACAGTGTTTCCAGCACTTTACGCGCCTCTTCCACCTTTTCCTTACTGGTTTCCCAAATCTCAAATTCACTTAAAGACGGAAGTCCCATGTTTACGCCCTCTTTACGGTATTCCATGGCGCTGTCCTTTGTGATCTTACCGGACATGTGGAAGCTGGCAGCATGAATTTCCGGTGCAAGCACCCGGATTGCCTCTGCATCCACACCGGCGCCTACCAGGATTTCAATTCTGCCATCAGCCTTCTGAACCAGTTCTTTTAATAATTCTTTTCCGACAATACAGCTATTTTTCTGTCCGGAAGTTAAGATTGTATTTACTCCAAGAGCAATGGCCTCTTCCATAGCAGCAAATGGGTCCTTACATACATCAAAAGCTCTGTGAAGGGTAATGTTCATGGGACCTGCTGCCTCAATCAGGATTTTCATTGCCTCTTTGTTTAAGGTTCCATCTGGATTCAGAACACCAATTACAGCTGCATTGGCTCCCAGTTCCCGGAACATACAGATTTCCTGTCGCATGATCTCGATTTCATGAGCATTATAGCAAAAGTCACCGAAACGAGGACGGATCAGAATATTCATAGGAATCTCTGTATGTTTTCTGATCTCTTTAAACAGATAAGGACTTGGAGTCGTACCTCCAATGATCAGGTTTCCACATAATTCCAGGCGGGTTGCTCCCCCCTCTGCCGCGTGAATGGCAGAATTCACACTGTCTGTACAGCATTCCAGCACATAATTTTTCATGTTCCTTTTCCTCCTTAACTGTTTTATTCTCACTGCTGCCCAGTCTGTTTCACGGCAGCTGTCATACTTCTCTTTATTTTCCGTATACTTCAAAAACACGAAGAAGCATGTCTGCAGTACCTACGTTATATCCACTTGTTGCATAAACGCCTCTTCCTTCCTTTTCTGTTACAAGGATCAAAGGAAGTTTTTCCGGGTCTACATACATTCTTCTTGCCAGCATTTCCACATGTTCACTGAAATCGTCACAGTAAAACTGATAATTTTTCAGATATCCACAGGTACGTTTCAAGGTTACATCTTCCTTGGCATCTGCACTTCTCATAAAGAAATGAATCGGAACACCAGAAGCATTTACCTCCCCACAACGCTCCCGAAGCTCATTTAAAATGTGCTCGGTAGGCTCTTTACTTTCTTCCAGCCAGATATTTAAGCTGCACTGTCCTTTTAAAATTTCCGTGGAGGTGAATGCCACAGATCCATCCAGTGCAGTCACTTCAAACTCAGGAAGTTCCAATAACTCCAGCATTTCTTCCAAACGGGCTTCTTTCAGACGAAGCTCCACAGTTTTTTCCTGTCCGTCTTCCAGAATAAAATCTGTAAATACTGCAAACAAGTTGCCATTTGGAAGACGATTCACAGTCACTACCCGGTAATTTCCAGCCGGAAGTTTTAAGCTGAGTTTTCCCTGCTCCCATGGCTCTTCTGTCATGGTAAGCGCTATAAATCCGCCTTCTTCCAGACGGGCCACCGTATAATTCTGTTCGTATTTCCATCCATCCTCTTCTGCCCCGGTAAGGGTAAGAACTGCCATAGCATCCAAAGAAGTTTCTGCAGATACAAACATCTGATTCTGATAAAATTCTGCCGCTTTTGTTACAGGATTCAATCTCGCCGGAACTCCAATACTTCTAAGAGCTGCTACAAAAAGAACTTTTTTGGAAAGCCTGCTTCCTGCTCCCAGTTTTAAGCAGGCTGCCGGACAGGTAATCAATTCTCTGTCTTCCTTTTCCGGAAGTTCCTGAATTTCCTCCTGAATGCGGTTCCAAAGTACCATGGGATCTGTTTCTATTTCCTTTCTTTCTTCTTTGGAAAGCCAGGATAAAATTTCCGGGCGGTAATCTGTGATCAATTCCCAGTTCACTCTTGGATTTAATACGTATTTCAGGAAAATTTCTTCCTCATACTGATTCACATATTCCATTCCATGAATCACATGATTTGCCAGTACATCTGCTCTTAAATCTCTCAAATCTTTTTCCGGAAGGATGTCCAGAAGTTTCTTCTTCCATGGCTCTGCCAGGATTCCCAGATCCATAGACAGGAAACGATCTCTTTCTCCATAAGGATGAGGCTTATTCATCCGATGCTCCACTGCCTGTTCCAGTTTTTTCTTCCCTTCTTCCTTCTGGGACGCATTGGGAAGTCCGGTATGGATTTTTGCATCCTTTGGCGCCAAAAATTCGATTTCCCTTGTTCCAGGTGTAAAGAGCTTTTCTCCTTCTTTCAGCACCAGAACACAGTCTCCTTCAGAATCCGCAAGTGTCTCAAGCATACCGCTTTCCGGGAACGCCTGAACAAGAAGATTTCCCAAACCAGTCGTAAAGGTTACATTTCCCTTTTCATCGGTCAAAGTCTCTGCAATTACACAAATCTGTGCATAGTTCAAAATAGAAAATTTTACAGTTACTCCGGACATAGGGTTTCCGTTTTTATCCTCTACCCGAACAGAAACCTTACGTGTATGCGCATATCGTTCCAGCTGGTTAAGCATGGTAATCCGGCCTTCTTTTCCGATCACTTCTTCTCCTTCCGGCTCAAATCCATTGTACTTGGAATGGATCAGCATCGCCCTGGAAGAAGCATTGGTAAACCATCCTCTGTTCAAAATCTCTTCCGGTTCGCAGGCTCCAAGGAAATACCAGGTTCCCTCGCACCATACCTCCACCCACGCGTGATTATCATCACAATGGGACCATCTAGGAGCGTACACCTGTCTTGCAGGGATTCCAAGGCTGCGAAGTGCAGTTACTGCAAAAGCAGATTCCTCACCGCATCGTCCCATACAGCTTTTTAGGACAGTTAAAGGAGAAGCGGTACGATCATCAGAAGCACGATAGGTTGCTTCTGATGCGCACCAGTAATTTACAGAAAGCGCGGTTTCTTCCATGGTTTCTCCCTGGATTTTTCCTTCCATCAGTCGATAAAACAACTTCCTGCATGTTCCAATATCTTCTGTATTGACTCTGTGATACAGAACGTAAGAAAGGAAAATTTCCTCTGGAATATTTCCCGAAAATCTTCCGTTTTTCCAAAGCCATACTCCATGCTCTGCATAATCCAGGAAAGTCTCAAATTCATAATTTCCCACATCGCTCAGGGGCATGGTGCCATATAAATATTTCATAGCAACAGCTGTATCTGGCTCCAGAGCAGCAATTTTATTTTTTATTTCTTCTTTTTTTCTCCCGAAAAAAGGAAGCATTTCTTCATACTTCTGATTGATTTTTTCTTCTAATGTTATTGTGAACATGTATGGTTCTCCCCATTCTTACAGTAATAGTATAATGTAGATACAGCAACTCCGGTAGCGCCCTTTTGCTGGAATGCATAGATTGGAGAATCCACCCAGGCAGTCCCTGCGATATCCAGATGAATCCATGGTTTTTCTTCTGCGAAATATCGGATAAATAATCCGGCAGTAATGGTCCCACAATGACTCTCTCCAAGATTTTTAAT
>SAMEA3387494__coassemble_2394_pt1 | contig 17679 bp, 14 predicted proteins | sample SAMEA3387494__metabat2_low_PE_043 | metagenome-assembled genome bin SAMEA3387494 (sample SAMEA3387494) | Felis catus | biome: Faeces | place: United Kingdom | collected 2012
CCCGCCACTGCGCAATGATATTTTTCCCATGGCACAAGTTTAGAGATTCCTTCTACGATAATAGGTTCATCGTCGATAATTACTACTTTATGCATACACAATGCCTCCTGAATTCTTTTTTATTATACCTCTTTTTGTCCGAAAAAGAAAGAAAAAAAGGGATTTTCTCTAAAGATACTGACAACAGAACATAAGCATCCGCGTGCCTTACGGATGCTTATAAACTGTCTTTCTGAAATTATAGGAATCACCCCTTTACCGCTCCTGCCGTCATTCCTTTGATGATGTATTTCTGAAGGAACACGTATACGATGATAACCGGAAGCACCACCAGTGAAACAGTGGCTGCCCTCCATATATGCCGCTTCCTCCAACTCGATAGGCAGGCTTTTAATATAACCGGTAAGTACCACAATCGCAAAGGACAGATTTCCTGCGAGGAGTATTACCACAGCCGCCACAGTGCAGGATATGATCAGACTATTCCTGTAGGCTGTAAAAATGCCAAGACGATCAAAGGCCGTTCTGTAATTGGCTGTGGTAAACAATTCTCCCAATGGAAGAGAAAAGGAATCTACCATAATCTTGTCCTTTGCTTTAAAGGAGTTTATGATAACCCAGAAAATCGGATAAATGGTGGTAAGGGCCCAGAAACTCAATACCGCATAGATCAAAACGGTACCCGGTGAAATTCGTTTTTTCTTTTTCTTATCCATAGCAGTCCCCTTAATAATCCGCTTCTTTAAAAATCTTATTTGCCACCTTGGAGGTGACAATTCCAAGTACCACGATTACCACTGCTATGGCGCTTCCATAATCTACATTCTGAGTCTCCATGGTGTGATAATACATGTATGTACCAGTCAGGAACGTGCTTCCCTGGGGCATTCCCTTGGGAAACATTACCCACGGAAGGTCAAATACTTTCAAAGCGCCTGTTACTGCCAGAACCACACAGTATTCCGGAGAACCTGAGAACACATACCCGCCAGCTGTATGGTTGACCACAGCACACATCTTACGGATTCCCAGGTAATTGGTCCAGGATACAGGAAGATCCACCCGGTCGATTACATATTCTTTTTTTTCATTGTCAAAATGCCCGTACTGCATAAAAAACCTCCTATTCTCATTTCTTTCTTAAGAATGATTATAGGAGGTTTTTTCTGACAAAGGAATGTCCTGACATGGCAAAAATTGTACCAGCTTGTGATGGTTGTCTGATTCTGTCATCTCTCCTTTGCAAGCGCTGCAAGAATCTCTGCACATCCTTCATACCCAAAGGTGGTGGTGTTCAGGCATATGTCGTAATTTTCCTTCTTTCCCCACTCCTGGCCTGTATGAAAATAATAATAATCTCTTCTGGATCGGTCCTTCTGAGCGATCAGTCCCGGGGCATCCTTCTGGGAAACCTGATCCACATTCATGATCCGGTTGATTCGTTCTTCCATACTGGAAGCATAAATAAATACTCTTAGCAGTTCTTTTTCTTCTTTCAGTACCTGATCGGCGCACCGGCCCACCAAAATACAGGGTCCTTCCTCCACCAGACGCTTCATGGCTTCTGTCTGTGCCTGATACAGCTTATAAGGAAGCATCAGCCGATCCTGATTGCTGTATCCATCTGCGATCATAGCAATTCCAAAGAGAAAGCTGTTTCCCTTCTTCTCGTCATATTCTCTGAGAAGTGCCGGATCAATTCCATATTTTTCGCCTGCAATCAACAAAAGATTGCTGTCATAGTAAGGAATCCCCAGTTTTTCTGAAAGCAATTCTGCCACGCGTCTTCCGCCGCTTCCATACTGTCTGCTGATCGTAATCGTCTTCATATCCATCGCCCCTTTCTTTCAGAGCCCTCTTACCGGCTCAATTCGCTCTTACTTTTCAACTCTATTATATAAATTTTCAGAAGTTTTTGCAATAGATATGATGAATTTATACAATTTCAGATTTTCCTGCTGTCAAAATCCGCTTTGTACACGCTTTTTCCGCATTTCTCTGCGCAGCATTCCAGCTTCCTGTCTTCCCCGTTCTGCCTCAGTTTCTACCAGAAGACCTGGAATTTCCATGGGCTTTTCTGTCTCATCCATGGCTACCATCACAAGAAATGCCCGGTTTACGGAATAACGCATACCATCGCATCGTTCTACATAGGTATCGATCTCCACTTCCATGGAAGTACGTCCCACACAGGTAACGTATCCCACCAGAACCAGAAGTTCTCCCTCATACGTGGGGTTTTTAAACTGAAGATTGTCAATGGCTGCTGTGGTCACTCTCTTGGTGCCTGCATGACGCATGGCTACCACTCCAGCCACCTCATCGATCCACTGCATCAGGATTCCGCCAAACAGGCGCCCTCCGGAATTCAGATGCTGGCGCATGATCAAATGCACCTGCTCCGTACGGGAATCCTCTACCCGTTTCATTCTCCGTGTTTCTTGTTCCATGTTCTTCCCTTTCTATGCATCCCTCTGCATCAATACAGATTTTTCACCTTGAAATCCCGTTCTGCTTCTCTTCTCTGGTCCTTTTTGGCAATATCCTGGCGTTTGTCATACAGTTTCTTGCCTCGTGCCAGACCAATTTCCACCTTTACCAGACTGTCTTTAAAATACACCTTCAAAGGAACCAGGGTCAGTCCTTTTTCTTTCAGCTTCCCTTCGATCTTGTTGATCTCATACCTGTGAAGAAGCAGTTTCCTCACCCGAAGAGGATCCTTGTTGAAAATATTTCCCTTCTCGTAAGGACTGATATGCATCCCGTAAATGTATACTTCCCCTCGTTCTACACGGATAAATGATTCCTTGATGCTGCATTTTCCCATGCGCAGGGACTTTACTTCTGTCCCTGCAAGAGAAATTCCTGCCTCGTAAGTATCTTCAATAAAATAATCATGAAATGCCTTTTTATTATTGGCAATCAGCTTCATGCCTGATTTTTTAGCCATCTGCCCTTCCCTCGCTTCCTGTTTCTTCTGCCAGCACAAAATCAATGGTCTTCATAAACGGGTCTGCATCGGCCACCCGTACACGCACCCTTTGCCCCAGGCGATAGGACTTTCTGGTCATATCCCCCTTCAGTTCATAATGCTCCTGGTCAAAGGTATAGTAATCATCCCGTAAGGTATTCACATGAACCAGTCCTTCCACAGTATTGGGAAGTTCCACATAAAATCCCCAGCCGGTGACACCGGAAATCACACCTTCAAATTCTTCTCCCAGATGATAGGACATATATTCGGCTTTTTTCAGCTTGTCTGATTCCCGTTCCGCCTCCTGTGCCCTGCGTTCACACACGCTGGACTGACGGGCTACCTCATCCAGTATTTCCTGATAATGCTCCCTCTTTCCTGCACGTTCCATTCTTCCCCTTAAACGGTCCTTGATGATACGATGAATCTGAAGATCCGGATATCTGCGGATCGGAGAAGTGAAATGGCAGTAATATTTGGCTGCCAGTCCAAAATGTCCACTGCACTCTGTGGTATACTTGGCCTGCTTCATCGTGCGAAGAGCCATACGGCTGATCAGCGGTTCGTTGGGCTGTCCTTCAATGCTTTCCAGTAATGTCTGGATTTCCTTGGGTGTGATCTCTTCCCTGGCCTTCTGTACGGAAACACCCTGATTATGCAACATCATCAAAAGGCTTTCCACCTTCTCCGGATCTGGATTTTCATGGGTTCGGTATACAAAAGGAAGTCCATCCTTACAATACTCCCTGGCCACTGTCTCATTGGCCATCAACATAAAATCCTCAATGATGCGAGTGGCTACATTTGCTTCATAAGGCTTGATATCAATAGCTCTTCCCGCTGCATTTAAAATAATCTTGCTCTCGGGAAAATCAAAATCTATGGAACCTCTGTGATGTCTGCTGCTGCGAATACGCTCTGACAGCTCTTTCATCTGGAAGAACATTGGCACAAAGGGGGCATACCTTTCTGAAGCCTCTGCATCTGTTCCTTCCAGAATGTTTTTTACATCTGTGTAATTCATTCTGGCATCAACCTGGATCACAGTTTCTGCAATCTTATGGGAAACCACGGTTCCAGTCTCATCAATATCCATCAGACAGCTTAATGCCAGACGGTCTTCCCCCTGATTCAGGGAACAGATTCCATTGGATAAACGCTCTGGCAGCATAGGGATCACCCGGTCTGCCAGATACACACTGGTTCCCCGTTTCAATGCCTCCCGGTCCAGGGCGCTTCCTCCCTGTACGTAGTTGCTTACATCTGCGATATGGACACCCAAATGGTAAATCCCATTCTCCTTGGAAAGGGAAATGGCATCATCCAGATCCTTGGCATCCTCTCCATCTATGGTCACTGTCATCCGGTCACAAAGGTCCATACGTCCCTCTCTGTCCCCATCCAGGACATGATCCGGCACTCGCATTGCCTGATTCTGCACCCGTTCCGGAAATTCCGAAGGAATCCCAAAGCTTTTTACAATCGCCAGAATATCTGTACCTGGGCTTCTCATATTTCCCAGGATCTCCTCCACCTTGCCTTCCGGATTTTTATTTCGGGAGCCATAATCTGTGATGGAAACTACCACTTTATCGCCGTTCTTTACTCCTTTGGAGTCCTTTTTGGAAATAAAAACGTCTTTGGAAAATTTGGGATTGTCACTGATCACAAATCCATAGTCCCGGTTACACTGATACGTACCCACAATCTTTGGCATTCCCCGTTCCAGAATCCTGACTACCGTTCCTTCCCGTCTCTTTCCGCTTTCCGCCTGGTGATCCTTCACACGGACACGCACACGGTCCTGATGCATGGCTGTACCTGTGTCCTCTTCCGGAATAAACAGATCTTCCTCTTCTCCTTCGATCTGCACAAAGCCGAAACCTTTATTATGTCCAATAAAAATGCCTTCTTTTAGTTCTCCCTCTTCTTCTGGAAGACGTTTCTTTTTCTGTTCCCGCTGCTTATCCCTTTTCTTCTCCTTGGAAGAGCATTTACGATACCGCCCTTTGGCGTCCATAGATACCTTTCCCTGATCAATAAGGGTTTCCAGAACCTCATACAGCTCTTTTTTTTCTGTTTTTTTTAAATTGAGAAGAGTCCCCAGTTCCCTGAGACGCATGGGCTTATACAAAGGATCTCCCAGCAGCTCCAAAATAAATTTTTGTCTTTTTACAAGTTGTTGTCTGTTCAATTTTTCTCCTTATATCAGAAAAACACCCTTGTGATGAACAAGAGTGTTTCTTTTTCTTAGAAATTCATGTTTAATACAGCTGCCAGTACAAAGAAAAGCACTGCCATTACCGTAGTCGCCTTTACAAGACCACCTTCCATGGTACGGCCTTTATTCTTTCCCCAGTATGTGTCTGCGGCACCTGCAATGGAACCCAGTCCCTGCTGCTTACCTTCCTGAAGTAAGACTACAGCAGTCAACGCAATACAATCTATGACAAAGATTACAGTTAAGACAATTCTTAAAATTTCCACTTCTGTTACACCTCCTAATCAACTAAGGGGTATTGTAACATAGGAACTGGCTGATTTCAACTGTTTTTCACGATTTTGCAAAGGGATTTTCAAAGGAAGCACAAGTATTCAGCGCTTCTTCAATGCGGAGAAGCTGATTATATTTTGCATTTCTTTCTGAGCGGCAAGGCGCGCCTGTTTTGATCTGTCCCGCTCCTGTGGCAACCGAAAGATCTGCGATAAAGGAATCTTCTGTTTCTCCGGACCGATGAGAGATCACGCACCGGTATCCGGCATGCTGAGCCATTTCTACTGCATCCAGCGCTTCTGTAAGCGTTCCGATCTGGTTGACCTTGATCAAAATGGCATTGGCTGTCCCCAGACGGATTCCACAGAACAGGCGCTTTTTATTTGTCACAAAAAGATCATCGCCCACCAGTTGTACCTGCTCTCCCAGACGTTGCGTCAGCTTTTTCCATCCTTCCCAGTCATCCTCATGAAGTCCGTCTTCAATGGATACAATGGGAAATTCCTCCAGAAGTTTTTCATAATAGTCAATCATTTCTTCTTCATCACGGAAAACCTCTTCACCTTTCATCTGGCTTTCTCCCGGAAAATAATAGGCGCCTTTTTCCTGGTCATAAAGTTCACTGGCAGCTGCATCAATGGCAATGGCAATTTCTTTTCCCGGCTCATATCCTGCTCTTTTTATTGCTTCCATAATCAATGTGAGCACCTCTCTTGAAGATTCCAGGTTCGGAGCAAACCCGCCCTCATCTCCCACGCCGGTAGATAGTTTTCTCTCCTTTAAAATAATTCTTAAAAACTGATAGATTTCCGCACACATACGAAGCCCTGTGGAAAAATTTTCTGCTCCAACAGGCATGATCATAAATTCCTGAAGATCCACCGTATTATCTGCATGCTTTCCTCCGTTTAAGATATTCATCATAGGCACTGGCATCTTCTTCGTATGGCAGCCTCCCAGATACTGATAAAGGGGAATACGAAGAGCCAAAGCTGCTGCTCTTGCTACTGCCATTGAGACACCAAGCATGGCATTGGCACCCACACTGCTCTTATTATCTGTACCGTCTGTTTCCAGCAAAATGGCATCAATGTTTCCCTGATCCAATGCATTTTCTCCTAATATGGCTTCTGCCAGTCTGGTATTTACATGATTGACTGCCTTCTCCACACCCAATCCTGTATATTTTCCTTTTTCTCCATCCCGAAGTTCTACGGCTTCAAATTTTCCGGTGGATGCGCCGGAGGGTACCATAGCTCTTCCTGTATATCCATGGATTCCCATAATCCCTTCTCCCACAGTAACTTCTACTTCCACTGTAGGATTGCCTCTGGAATCCAATACTTGTCTTGCGTGAACCTTTCGAATGGGCAGATAACGAAACATGCTATTACCTCCTGTTGTATTGATGATACTAACGTTTCCAAAAGTTCCGAATTCTATACGGCTCTTTTTCTCCAAATCTTTGAAACAGTTTCTTTTTTCTGTTTCTTTCAATATATTCAGAATATTTATTATTTTATTTTCTTTTATTTTATTATTTAAAATTTATTTTAATATTTTCAAAATTTCTATTGACAAATCCATTTTTGTCTGTTATAGTGAGTGCATAAAACAAAAGGGAAACAAAAAACCAAAGCACAAAGGAGTGAGACCACCGAAAACATAAAGGAATATCTCATAATTTAAGAAAGGAAGGTATATACCCTTGGACAATGAACAGTAATAAGAGCCACCGGAGAATTAGAATCTGATGGCTCTTTTTTATGCGCATTCTCCTCCTGCGGGTATAAACTCTCCTCTCGGTTCATACACTACCATAAAACCGGATTTCCAGATGAGGCGTTTATGAAATCATATCCAAAAATCCTTCCCTCAATTAAAATTTTTCTGTTTTTTGCTGCTGCATTCTTTTGTGGAGCTCTCCTTGGAAAACTCTCTCTTATCTTCCCACAGGAAGCCGCCGTCCTTCTTTCTGAGGCAGAAGGCTGGGGACTTAGTTTTCAAAAGGAAGGAGAAAGGCCTGTGGGCAATGCCTCTATGGAAGAGCTGGCCCCCTATCATGCCTGGTATGCCAGGGATACCAAAGAAAAAATTCTTTATCTTACCTTTGACTGCGGATATGAAAACGGCAACACACCGGCCATCTTAAAAGCCCTGAAAAAGCATCATGCGCCTGCCTGTTTCTTCGTTGTGGGAAATTTTCTTTCTGACAATCCCAAACTGGTCAAACAAATGGTTGCTGATGGTCATCTCATTGGCAATCATACCTTCTCCCATCCCGATCTGTCCAAAATTTCCTCCCAATATGCCTTTGAGCAGGAACTAAAAAAGGTGGAGGAACTTTATGAAAAAATAATCGGCTCTCCCATGCCCAAATATTACCGGCCTCCCAGAGGCATCTACAGCAAAACAAACCTTTCCATGGCCAAAGACCTTGGGTATGAAACCTTTTTCTGGAGTCTTGCTTACGTAGACTGGTATCAGGACCAGCAGCCCTCTCATGAAGAAGCCTTTGAAAAACTTCTGGGCCGGGTTCATCCGGGTGCTGTTGTTCTCTTGCATAACACCTCTTCCACCAACGGTGAAATCCTGGATGAACTTCTTGGAAAATGGGAAGAAATGGGCTATCAGTTCCGACCACTTTCTGAGTTTTCTTCAAAGTAATCTTTCTTTTAAGAAAAGGTTACCGCATACACTCCTTTGCCAACAATAAAAAATGCTCATAAAACACCGAACTCTCCTGGATTTTGTGTTTTATGAGCATAAAAGCTTTTTTGTTGGTTTTATTGAATTTTGTTTTCGTTTAAGTCTTTTTTAATCTGTGTGGTAGAAATTTCCGGAGTTCTTGGAAGATACACCACCTCGCAGCCCTCTTCTTTCAGGAAATCAAATTTTCCTCTCCAGTCATCTCCCATGACAAAGGTATCCACATGATATTCCTTCACATCGCTTTTCTTCTGCTCCCAGCTTTCTTCCGGGATCACCAGATCCACATAACGAATAGCTTCCAGAAGCTGCTTACGCACCTCATAGGAAAAATAACATTTTTTCTGCTTTTCCCGCCAGTTAAACTCATCGGTGGAAAGTGCAACGATCAGATAATCTCCCTGCTGCTTTGCCCGGCGAAGCAAATTGATGTGACCGTAATGCAACAGATCAAAAGTTCCATATGTGATTACTCGTTTCATTTTTTTCTCCTTTTTTTGCTCTATTTCCCGGAAATTTATTTTCCCTGTTTTAAAAATGATTTTACTCGTTTTTTCCAGTTTTTCAACAGATTTTTTCTGTTTTCAACCCGGTCCCGGCGTTTCCGTTCTTCGTAAGAAACCACCTCATAGTTGCAATATTTTTTCATGATATAATCAAATCCATGGGTGTGATAATCCTCCCAGAATTCCTCATATCTTTCCGGACGGGAAGTAGGTCTTTTCATATTGGTATGGCGATAGGGATAGCCAGTACAATCTACCGTATCCATGGCTTCCTGTGCCTGATCCCATAGCTGTTTTCCCTTGCTGGTATGAACCAAAACCAGGGACAAACCTTTGTCGTCATCGTAGAATCCTGGAACAGCCTTCTCATGTCCCCAAAAATCTGCCAGTGTGATATCTCCCGGACGGTTCTTGTTGGCATACACACACTGAAAGCAGGAAGGGCGGGTTGCTACTGCCATAGAAAAAATCTTTCTGTAAAGTTGGGAAGACATTTTCTCCCCGTCTATGGTCAGAGATTCCCAATGGGCTTTCCACCCGTATCTGCCTTTATCCCGAAAATCCACATCCGTGATTTTTCCATGTGTTTCTTTTTCCCGCATATGCAGAAACTCTCTCCAGATTTTCGGAGAAGGCACTCCATGGCACACGATATCTACGGTGATCAGATTTTCATATTCCTTGCCAAGATAGGTGTGCAGAGCGCCTACCTGACATCCGGTTCCGGAAAAAAGCACCTTGGTTCCTTTTTCCAGCTCTTCTTTCAGTTCCGGAAACACATTTCCCAAATCGCTCTGCACATATTTAGAACCACAGAATTCATCTCTCTGAACCCGATTCTGCGCCTTTTTATGAACAACCTTATAAAAGCCTTCCGTTTCATCATAGCCACAGCCATAGATTACTCCATGTTCCTTTAGAATAATGTCTGAAAGAACTGGAAATGCCCCGCCGGATCGGCTTTTCATCATTGTAGCAAAATTCTTATGGCGGGCTGCATATCCATATGACGGCTCAAATTCCTTTCTGGTTTTGTAACCACTTTGAAATGCACATTTTTTCAGGCAGAGTCCACAGTCAATGCATTTCTGTTCGTCAATATGTGGATATAAAAATCCATTTTCATCCTCTTCCATGGTAATGGCTGATTTTGGACACACCTTTTCACAGACTCTGCAACCGCAACATTTTTCTTTTTCTTTTAAAAGTTCCATGAGCAAAATCCTTCTTTTTCTACGTTTTCCTTCTTTATCAGTTCTCAGTTCAGATTCCCTTAATTCTTCCTTTTTTCTTTGGATTAAAAGTCATCAGAAGATTGTCAATGGGTACTTCCTCCAGGTATTCCATCAGACGCCCTCTGGTTCCAAATAACTGTAACGGTCCTGTCTGTATCTTGTCCAGAGTGGTTCCTTCTGTTTCCTGTACCTTAAGATGGCTGCGCAGATGTTCAAAAAATTCTTTTCCCTTCTGAGTATTGATCCGAACCAGAGATGTTCCACAGGTTCCCACAGGTGTTTCTCCCTCTTCCGGTACGTATCTTCCCACAGAAAGATCTGCTGCACCTGAAGGATTTCCCGCATACTCGCAGGTATAACAGGAAGGACGGGAAATATTATGGGCGGTATAGGCTTTTGTGAAATTGTTGGTTTCTGCAAGTTCCACATCCACACTTTCGGATTCAAATCCCATCAGGACAAAAGGAAGATCCTCCCCTTTAAACTTATTGGAAAATTCCAGTCGATTGAGTTTTGACCGGTACATATGCTCCATATGCTCCAGATATTTTCTGTATACCTTAGGAGACGCCACGCCTTCGCAAAGAGATTCTATGGTAAGAAGCGTTTCATAGTCCTGTCCCAGATAACTCTTTAATCCCGCCACCTGACAGGGTGTTCCGTAAAAGAGTACCTGCTCCTTCTGATCCAACAGCTCTTTTATCTTCTTTTTGATCTCCCCGTAGTCTGGCTCTACATACTTGAATTCCCTGAATTTTTCACAATCCTCTTCCTTGTCTGCCAGCTCATAAATCACCTTCCATTGGGAATCAAAAGCAATTCCCGCTGCTTTTCCCCCCTCTCTGCAGATACTTCTGCATGCTTCCAGAAGGAATCCGCCTCCGCTGCTTCGTTTCTGTATCTCTACCTCTTTAGAAGCAGTCAGATAAAGCTTTTGTTCCTGGGGTTTATTTTTATATGCATCTGTTTTTCCAATGCAGACTTTTTGGCAGATTCCGCAATCGTCACATAAGTCTTTCTCTATCACAGGATACCGGAATCCTTCCTGATCTTCTTCCATACGAATGGCCTGCTTCGGACAGGCATCCTTACAAGCTCCACAGCCATAACAGAGAAATGCATCCCTGGTTTCCAGATATTTACGGGAATCTGTTTCCTTCGGTTTCTTCAGCGCTTCCTCCAAAAAGCATCTTGCATGAGCGCCCATAGCCCTTCTCTTCTCTTCCACCTTCTCGTAATCAATCTCCAGACAGGAAAGATCTTCTGGAATCAGAGAACCATGCTCAATCAGATGTTCCGAAATTCCCAGTTCACTCAGCAGAAATTTCATTCGGTCTGGATTTTTGTAGTGGGGAACTGTGATGAAATTTCTCTGGAAAATAATAGAAAAGACCGTACAGTGGAACGAGTTGGTGATCACACATTCCGCATTGGCTACCATTCCCAGAAATTCTTCAATTCCTCCGGTAAAATGTCCGGCTTCATTCGCATAAACCTTTTTCTTCCAGTTATGAATGATGGGCAGTCCCAGTCTTCTGGACATTTCCTCAGCTACACTATTCAGTGACTCATCCACGCGTTTTAAATGGACATTGTGTACATAGATATATTTTCCTGTTTTTTTCGGATCCTTCTTTAATCCCTCAAAATCTTCCTTGTTCAAAAGAAACGTAGGGTCTGCAACCAGCTCCACAGGCTTATCTGTAAAATGCTGCACCTGTTCTCTTGCATTTTTTTCACGTACGGAAATGGAGTCAAAATCCCGCAGGTACCGTTTAAACAGGAATTGATATTTGGATGGAATCTCTTCTGTTCCAATACTTGCCGCATAAGAGATCCGAAGCGCATCCTGATTGGCAAACTGCAAAAAGTAAGCTGGATTAATCCCTGTCATCATCGTTGCATTCCATACCTGATCGCTTCCGGAAATCAAAGCATCATAATGAAGCTCTGCTGCCTGAAGTTCTTCCAGACTGTCAAATCGTCTGGTTACCGGAAGTTCATGGTTGATAAAATGTTCAAATGTACGGTATTTTCCGATTTTTCCCGGATTCAGCACAATATGAGCAGAAGCTCTCAGAAGATAGTGCATTTGGTTTACCGTCTTGTTAATCACTGCAGACTTACAGACTTTTCTTTTTGGTCGGTAGGAAAGTCTGTAAAGTTTATCAATGACAGGCAAACGCAGATTGATTATATCCACCTCATGTCCCTGCTTGTTTAAATATTCCTGCAGTGACCATGCCTGCAGAACTGCCCCGTAATTGTGGGCACTATGAAAGGTTACGATTCCGATTTTCATTTCATACGTCTCCTTCAAACAGTTTTTCAAATTGATTTACGGAGTTTTCATTAAATTTCTCATAATCCACATGCATGGCTTTGACTTTTCCCTGGTCATAATCCAGCATTCCCTGGTAAATACCATCCTCGCTCATGGGAACCAGATATCCTCCGTGCTCCTTCATAAATCCACGAGGACCTACGATATCCGTGGAAATCACCGGAATTCCAAGCGTATCTGCCTCCAGAAGCACCAGCCCCAGACCTTCGTATAAAGAGGACAAAATAAACAAATCACACTGCTTTAAGATTGGCATTGGATTCTGAACAGATTTAATCAGAATGATATGGGAAGCGCTGTCCATGCTCTTTGCCAGATCCACGGTTTTCTGATAAATGGCGCCATATCCGCCAATGATAATCAAATGGCTGTCCTGGTGATCTTTATAATAGCGGTCAAAGGCGCGAATCAGCATATCATGACCTTTTTCCGGTGAGTAACGCCCAATACTGATAAATTTCTTTCCCTTTTCTGCAAGAATTCTTTCTACGTCTTCCTTGGTCACATTACATACAGTATCTGCCTGAAATTCGATCGGCTGCGCTGCTTTTTCCAGAACTGCCCGATAATCATGACAGTTATTGACAATCTGCAGATTATTTTTATTCTGTCCCAGCTCCAATGTAGACGGATAAATATCTGTGGTTACCGGAACTACCTTGTCATATTCATGGTAAGCTCTTTTCAGGGTTGGTTCGTGCTGATTTCCCTTTGTCCGAATCTCACTGACCATGTCGTTATGGACAAAAATCATACGTTTCACATCTGCCTGCTGGAACATCTGAATCACATTCTTCTCATAGCCTGCGTAATGAATCACGTATTTGGCATTGCACTGTCCAAAGTTTCTTTGATAAAGTCGCGCGAAGAACCGATCCATTTTCTTCTGCGCCCACTGATTGGTTTTATTTTTTCTGTAAAACCACATAATCGCCAGCTGCTCTCCAACGGATTTATACTCCATAGAAGCAATGGGCAAAAATCCCACGCCTTCCGGCAACAGGGAAACACGTTCCGGGAATTTACGCAGGGATGCGGAACGGAAAGTAATAAAGTAATTTCTTTTTTCCAGATCCGCATTGGCAAGAAGATTTAAAAGCGCCGTAGTCAGTCCGCTCTTTGCAAGGGAGCCACTATAAATCACCACATTTTCTTTTCCGTTTCCACCTGCTGAAAATTCTTCATAAACCGATTCCCCAAGAATAATGTGACGACAAAGCTTTTCTGCTGTATTTTCTTCATCATAGGTACAGAACTTCTCACAAAAAGCCGTATCATCGTATTCTTTTGGACGGCGCATTTCTTCAAGAAGTGCATTTGCTGTACGTACCTGAGGGAAGGGGAAGGAATCAATGGAAACATAAACCCCTCTCTCATCCATATATAGTTCTCTGTCGTATACAAAAAGAATGATCTTCTTCCGGCTGTTGGCATAATCAAAAAGGATACTGGAATAATCCGTAACCAGGCAGTCACAGGCATTTAATATATCATACGGCTCATATTCTTCCGGAAACGGCTGAATATGACGATATCTGGAGTAATCAATGGTATTGCTGATAAATGGATGAAGACGGACAAAGAAAATTTCCTCATCTGTAAGTTTCTCATCCAAATCCACTAGATAATACTCCAACTGATTGGTAATCTTCTTTGAATCAATCTGACGAAGTACCCCTCTCCAGGTAGGCATATAACCATACAACCGTTTGTTTTCAAGACCCAGATTCTTACGAACCTGTTCTCCTCTCTCCTTATGAAAAAAGACTGAATTCCTGGGATAACCAGAACACAAAACTTTTCCCTGGTACGTATTCTCCAAAAAATAAGCAGAGATCATCGTATCCTTCATATAATCACTGGGATAAAGGAGATAATCTGCAATCAGGTGATTTTTTTGTACGTTTCCCATGTCATAAGCTCTGTTTTTTACTTCTTTCCCCATCATTTTCAAGGGAGTACCGTGCCAGGTGTTGGTAATGATCTGTCCCTGTTTTTTGGCATACCATACAGGGAATGAAGTATCGGTAAACAAGTATTTGGCAAGCGCAATGACTTTGATATAACGAAAGCTGTTTTCCCGAAGAATGGATATCCCCTTCAGATGGTATTGCTCCGCCATTTTTTTTATCAGTTCTTTTTTATCCTTATTGCAGGACAAATACACATGGTATCTGCTATAGGAAGGATTATTGGTCAATTCTTCTGTAATCCGCAAAAGATTGCTTCCAAGATCCTTTCCATTTTTTGAATCAATCAGAATCCAGTTTTCCTTAATTTCTGGGCGATCGTAAAACAATGTATACCAGGACATCTGTATGCAGTTTTTGATTTTTCTTAAATATTTTTTTAAAAGCTTCATATACGTTCTCCTAGGCTTTTCTCCCTTTTATCACTTTATTTAGTTTATACCATAACCAGAGTATATGTCAATCTTGTCTTTTTACACAATGAAAAGAACCGGAAGCCTTTGTATAACCAAAGCTTTCCGGCTCTATTTCGAGCAGGGGATGAGAGAATCGAACTCCCACCAAAGGTTTTGGAGACCCCTATCATACCATTTGACCAATCCCCTATTTATTTCAGACGCATGAATTAGTATAACATATATCTTCTATTTGTCAAGAACAATTTTCATTTTTCGTCATTTTTTTGCTCCGTTATATGCGTCAGATACAGTCTGCAAAAAACAGTCTGTATCTGACCACATCCTCACGGAGTGTTATTCCTCTCAAATTTTAATGAGAAAGCAAATCCTCACTCTTTGAAACCTTAATTTGTAAAGTTGTCAAAGTAACCCTGTACAAGAATAATCGGCGTTCCCTTGTCACCAGAACCACTGGTCAGGTCACAAAGAGAACCAATAAGGTCAGTCAGTCTTCTTGGGGTGGTTCCCTGAGAAGCCATATCGCCTACCAGATTGTCACTCTTCTCCTGAATTCGTTTGCTGATGGCATCTCTTAATGCCTCTCCAGAAAGATCTTTGAAATCATTGTCTGCCAGATATTTCAGCTTGATTTCATTGGGAGTTCCCTCAAGACCTGGGGTATAAGCCGGAGATACTACCGGGTCTGCAAGTTCCCAGATTCTTCCAACGGGATCTTTGAAAGCGCCGTCTCCATATACCATGACTTCTACATGCTTGCCTGTTCTGTCCAGAACCTGTTTCTGAATATCCATAACAAAATCTGTACATTCTCTCGGGAATAATTTAATGGTATCTTCGGTGGATTTGTTAGAGCCAAGAAGTCCATATTTTTCATTGCATCCACTTCCGTTCACCGGTGCATTCAGAAGATCATCCAGTCCACATACCACTTCTGCACCTTCTGCCTTCAGGATACGTTTTGTTCTGGCACGAGTATGAATGTCGCAGGTAATGATATGTTTCGCATAAGGGAGAATCGCACGTGGATTGTTTGCAAAAATAACCTCAACCTCTGCACCTGCATCTTTTACAATCTGGCTGTAATAATCCACGTAATCCACACCGGTAAAGGTATGTTTGTTTTCTCCGAAGAGTTCGCGATAGCGTTCCAGTGTCAGTACATCTGAATATGGATTTACATTGGCCTCATCCAGACGATCCAGAGAAACCAGTTCATTTCCTACTTCATCACTTGGATAGCTGAGCATGAGAACCACTTTCTTCACACCCATAGCAATTCCTTTCAGACAGATTGCAAAACGGTTTCTGGAAAGGATGGGGAAGATTACGCCTACTGTCCCACCGCCAAGTTTCTCCTTTACATCATCTGCAATATCCTGTACAGAAGCATAATTTCCCTGTGCTCTTGCAACAACGGACTCGGTAACAGAAATTACATCGCGATCTCTTAATTCAAATCCTTCACTCTGAGCTGCTTCCAGTACACTGTTTACTACAATATCAGCAAGGTTATCACCTTCACGAATAATCGGACAGCGAATTCCTCTTGAAATGGTTCCTACTTTTCTTTCGTTCATCTTAATCCCTCACATTCTGTGAAATTCTTTTATCCCTGTTAAAATTCAGGATAAATATCTCCGACAAAAATGCGCAGCAAAACAAAAATACCGCATCCATATTTTATGCCGGAAAATGGCATCCTTAAGCCATACTCTTATATTATAATGCGTAAATGAGTGGTTGTATAGTTTTTTTTATTATATGGTAATCTTTTTTTTATTTTACGATCTCCATCTGGAGGCTGGAATACAATTCTGATATCTCATCATATATTGAAGTCTTTGCACAGTTTTGTATTGACTGCTATAAGCTTCTCCCACCTGTTTCATCTTTTTTACAATTTTTTCATCTACTTTTTTCAAGTGATGTTTTAATCCTGGGATTGCAGATTCTTTATAATATTTACCAAAATAATAAAGTTTTGAAAATTTCCCCTGGCGTTTACTTATTTCTGTTACATTGTTGCTTGTCATCTTATGGTGGATATGCCCATACTCTCCCTGAGGATTGTGGGTAACTATTTTTTTCCATTTTTTGTAAGAAAGCAGACATTGTAAATCTGCTCTCATTTCTCTGGTACATTCTGACCAGTTACTTTTTTCATGGGTATTGGGACGATAATCGGGATATTGAAGAATCAGCGCCGAGTCTCCTGTCTGCTCCATCGCCCTCCGAAATTCCATTCCCCGACAGCTTCCATTCGCAATCACAGTTCCATTTGTCATACACACTACCAGATATTTTTGTTTCACCAACTGTTCTCCACCCCACAAAATATCATCATCCGGATGGGCTACAATCATAAGATTTTCAACATTTTTTAAATTCATTTTATCCAGAGTTTGCTTTGTAATGCGTTTTGCACACACATAATCATTTGTCCGTGACTGATCCTTGGTATAAATGATTTCCTTTCCTTTTTCAGAGTAATAATGCCAACTGCCAGTTTTATCCTGCCTCCAGAAAGAGCGGGTTTTTCCATTCTTGTCAAATAAATATTCCACTCCCTGTATTTTATGCTTTCCCGTATACAATTTCCCTTCTTTTCCCGCATAATACCAGGCAGAAGGATATTTGATCCACTGGTTTTTTCTTATCGAGTGATCTTTATTCCAGTAATAATAGACAAGTCCTCCTTGTTCCTTCATTGCATGACGCCCTTGGTACTGATATAGCTTACCATTTTTTCCAAAATAATATAACTTACCTTTGATAGTCTGTTTCCCGGTAACTGGCTTTCCATTCCGGTAAAAAAAGCAATCTTTTCCTTTTTTCTGCCATCCTTTTCTTTGTACTTTTAAGCAAGATACCGTCTTCAATGGCTGTGCTTCCACAGAGACACTGGAAACAGAAGCCAGCAGAATCATAACTATCATTAAGAAAAACCAACGATTCCATGGTATATTCTTTATTTTTTTCATTTTTATATCCATTCCTTTCGCTTCGCTCAGGCACAAAACGTTATGAA
>SAMEA3387494__coassemble_2426_pt1 | contig 17340 bp, 17 predicted proteins | sample SAMEA3387494__metabat2_low_PE_043 | metagenome-assembled genome bin SAMEA3387494 (sample SAMEA3387494) | Felis catus | biome: Faeces | place: United Kingdom | collected 2012
CGTACGGTCTACCTCATCTCCGCCTTTTGTTTTCAAAAAGATACTGTCTTTAAAGTTATCTTCCTCATAGAGAGAAGATACATGAGCGTCTGAGATATCCGCTGCTTTCTTGGATGTGGTAGTAACCGGATCGACACATACCGGATACTGACGTTCCGAAGCCTGCAGCCAGTCTGCATCTGGAGTAAAAGTAATACGACAGGTCTTCTCTCCGGTGTTTTCCAGAGAAATCTGAATGTGCTCTGACCTTACTCCTGCTGCGTCCTACATGTAAGGCGCGCTGACAATAAAGATTTCTTCCCCCTGTTCATCCACAAAAGAAACACATTTCTCCAACAGAACCGGCTTCAGCTTTTTCATTTGATACAAGAAAGAAAATTTCGGTGCCTCTGGCGCTCTTTTTTTAAGGAGAAGATTTTCTTTGACCTTTTCCCCCTTAACATACAGGCAGAGATCTACGTCTTCTCCAACGCCGGAATATCTCAGGCATGTGTTTGATGTTTTTTCTCCTGTTACAGTTCTGCATCCTTCCAGCCCCCAGGATATCCTGCTTTCTCCCTTGGTCATAACAATGGTTTTCTGTTCTTTTGTTTTATTGCGGAAGTGAATCTTCAGCTTTCCCTTACGATTTGTATAAAATTTTTCTTTTTGTCCCTTCTCTTCTTCGAGCGCGTCATCCATTTCCTTCCAGGTGCCATCCTCCTCTTCATAATGCACAGAATCCAGATAAATCTCTGTGGTGATGGAATGATCCTCGTTCTGGAATACCTTCCTGTTTGCTGTACGTTTTTCAATCATTTCCTGTCTTTTCATCGTGTAGACCCTCCTATTTCAAACAAAGTTTTTAAATTATGGTAGTGAGCTCCTCTACACGTCAATCATATCGAATGTATGTTCTTTTTTGAATAACAGATCTGTTGGATTTTATAACTCTTTTGTCATAATTTCTTCAATCGTCATATCCAGGATCTCTGCCAGCTTGATTAAATACTCCATACGGATCGGCGCCTTACCGTTTTCAATTCGATAAATAGTCATGCTGGAAACACCCATGGCTTCCGCCAGGTTCTCCTGGCTATAATCCTTGCTTCTCCGCAGATATCGAATTTTCTGTCCCATAGCATACATCTCTTCCTCTCTTGTTCTGTTCATGTTTCTCCCTCTCTTTCTGCAAACATATGTTCTTTTTATTATTTTAAAACATTTACCGTCATTTGTCCACTATTTATTTTATTATATAAGTACAATAAAACGTACTTGGTTTTTTCTTGAAACTAAAAAACCACGGAAAAACAGCCCCATCCTGACTGTTCCCCAGTGGTTTTCTATCATGTCCTCTTATTTTCTTTTTTTCTCTTTCGAGATACCAGAAAGAACAATGCCATTCCGGCAGCTCCTGTAAAAATACTGATGAACTGGGATGTGGATAAGACTCCCACGCTTCCCCGCTCCAGATCTCCCCGGAAAAATTCCAGGATAAACCTGCCAATGCTGTAAAAGATCAGATAGCAGGCCGCCACCTGTCCATCGTCTTGTTTGTGACGGGCGATCCACAGAAGCAGCAGACAATGCAGAAAATCCAGAATACTGGAATAAATCTGTGTGGGTACCAGAGGAACCCCGCCCGGCGCATAACCTCCCATGGGGAAGGTAATGGCGCACATACTGTCTGTTTCTTTTCCATAGCAGCATCCTGCCAACAGACAGCCGATTCTGCCGAACCCCTGCGCAAGCGCAATGGAAGGCATCACCAGGTCAAAAAATGCAAAAAATGCAAGCCTCTTTTTTCTACAGTACACGTATCCTGCCAGAATCCCTCCAAGGATTCCTCCGTACACCACAAATCCGTCCCCCAGACTGTGAAGCAAAAAAGAAGGATCTTCCAGAATCGTTTTCCACTCTGTGATCCAGAACAACAGCTTGGAAGCGGCAAAGCCCCCCACCAGACACCAGATCACCAGTGAAAAAACATGTTCATCGGGAAGAGACAGCTTTTTTGCCCGGTATTCTGTCATCCCATAAGCAGCTAACACACCAATGGCGATCATAACGCCATATCCATAAACATGAAGCGGCCCAATGCTAAATAAGATTTCTTTCATATCCTGCCCCTTTCTGCCACAATCTCATAAGCGCCTGATTGGCAAAATCATTGACTGCCCCTGATTCACCTGGCTCCACCTCTCCGCACACATCCATACCTGCCGGTCTTTTTCCCTGTGCTTTCAGGTTCTCCAGGATGATTTCCAGATATTCCAAAAGCTGGGAAAGCTTCAGATCTCCCTGGCTCCAGGATGTAACGGCATCTTCCCTGCACAGTACGTCCTTATCCACTGAAATATACAAGGGAAGATCCAGGGGAATCCCGCCAAAAAACTCACAGGCTTCTTCTCTGGTCATAGAAGCCAGCTTTTCCCGGCTCAAAAAACATATTTTATCTAAAAGCTCGGGAGCCACCGCAGAAAACGCTTCCTCATCCGGTCCTGCCAGGATCACCTCAAAAAGCATGGGCAGTTCTCGAAGGGCAGCTTCGATCCAGCCGCCGCAGGAAAGAATACCTCCAAAGGCCGGCGGCTGCAGATCCGTATGATTGTCAAATACCAGAAGCCGGAAAGGGCTGGTAAGCTTCTCCAGCCAGATCCGGCTCATATAATGATAATTTCCAGAATCAATAAAATGGAGTCCCCACTCAGGAAGCCCCTGTATCTTCTCCCATAGGACTGCTCTGGCCTCCTCATCACAGTAGCAGTTCGTTCCGGAAAGAGCAAAAAGGTCTACCCAGGTCATGGCTTCTCCCTCATAAAAGGTTTCCTGGCGGTATACGCCGGAAAAATCCATGATCACCATTTCATTCTTTTTTTCTTGTTCACGCATAGGGACATCTTAACACGAAGCCGCCTCTTATGCAACCTGAGGCCCGGCAAAACATCTCCTGGAAAAAATCCAGGAAAGCCCCGCTGTATCCTGGCGATCATACCTTCATCTGTCAGTTCTTCTTCCTGCACGCTTCCACCTCCTACTTATAAGAACGGATTCCACCAAAAAAGGATTCCCCTTTTTTTCAGGAAAATCCTTTTTCTTGTAAAAACAGCTATCTGTCTCAATATCCCCACATTCTCTGGATCACCGTGCCATCCCTGGCATCTATGGTAAGAAGAGGCACATCCTCAAGATCGGCAGCGCTTTCTGAGGAGTCCCCGTTTTTCATAGTCGTGGCGGCTTTCCAGGTTCCAAAAAAATCCCAAACCGGAATCAGAGTTCCTTCTGTCAGGCTGTCCCCTGTACGTATCCGCATATACCCAAGCTGTACTTTTTTCAGATCATATTCCATACGCACAAGAGCCTTAGAGAGCGACCCGGATTTCATCTGCTCCTGCCCCTGAAGTATCAGCTCATGAAGATCCATAGAGGAACTGTCTTCTTTTAAATTCTGCAGTCTGGCTATCATGGTATCTTCAAAAATCTTACGAATCTCCTCAAAGGGAAGAAGAAAGAGTTTTTCATCGGAAGCCTCCGTAATCTCCAATGGATTCTCATATCCCAGACGCCAGATTTCTCCTGGTTTCACGGCCATATAAAAAAGTTTTTCCTGTTCCCACCAGGAAGCAGTATCTGTATCATCAATGGTGTTTCCCATTTCTCCAGAAGCCGTGTAAAAGGGACAGGCAGATTCATTGTAGTAGGTAACTGGTACTCCATCCACCATCCGTTCCAGTTTCAAAAATACCATTTTCCCCTGCTTGCTTTCTTCGCCTGCGGCCATATACCGAAACGGCCGCCATGCGCCTTCCATAATCTGAAATTCGTCCAAACCCATTTGCTTCAAAAGGTTTTCCGCCGCTTCTTGAATCTTTGCAAGTGTTTCTGCTTCGTCCATTTCTGCCCAATACTTCTGCATCCCATCCAGCCGTGTGGAATATGCTCCATCGGCGCGCATACTCCATTGAAAGCTGGGTGAAGTAAAAATACCTTCTTCTGGCTTATGGGCAGAATAGTAATACCTATACTTCACCCCGTCTATGGTCACGCTTCCCTCTTCTATGGGCAAACCTTCCTCTGTATTTCTTTTTATCTCCTGCCCTTTACTTAAAATACTCAGCCATTGCTCTGCCTGTTCTTTTCCAAAAATGGAACGTGTCACTTTTTTGGTCCGTATGGCTTCCACCTGGGGAACGGAAACGGGCGCCTCCCCTTTTATGGAAAGAGATATGGTATGCCCATCCTCTGCCTTAATGTCCTCTTCCACCTCTGGGCGATACTCTTTTGGCGCCTGCACCTGCTGGGGAACTGTAAGAACCGGTTCTCCCTTAGAAGTCTTTTTTTCCTCTTCCTGGAACTTCTTTTCTCCAACAATTTGCGCGGATGTTATTCGGTCGCATCCTGAAATCCCAACGAGGATAAACAGAAGAACCAGGACCGTAAACTTGGAAATATTTCTGTCTTTCATAAACACATCCTCCTTTTCTGATTTCAGCATATCCTGTTTTCCACACAAAGTAAGCAGAAAGTTGTAAACAATTTGTAATTTCTCCCTGTATTTTTTATCGAAAGGTCACCGTCACTACAGTCCCCTTCCCTTCCTGACTTTCTATCGACAGACATCCCTGGTGAAGCTCTGCAATTTTTGTGCAAAGTGCCAGACCAAGACCGCAGCCTCCCTCTTTTCGGCTTCGTGACTTGTCTACCATATAAAAGGCTTCCGTTACTCTGGAAAGCTCCTCCCTGGGAATGCCCCTTCCCTGATCCTCCACCTGAAGAATTTTTTCTTTTCCTCTGCAAAAAGCCTGCAGCCTTATGATATTCCCCTCTCTGGATGCCCGAAGCGCATTATCTGTCAGATTCAAAAGCAGGCTTTCCATCAGTTCCTGATCCATATTCAGTAAAAAATCTTCTCCTTCTGCCACCAGGCGTATTCCCGATTTTTTTGCCTTTTCCTCTTCCAGTTCTCTAACCCGAAATAGTAAGGGCTGTATCGGCTGTTCTGTGAACTGTATCGCCTCATTCTGATATAACCCCATCATCTGAAGCATTTTGTCGGAAAGGCTTTCCAGCCTTCTTCCTTCATGATTGATGTGCTCCAATGCCCGGATTTTCTGTTCCTCTTTCAGCCGGACATGAAGCAGGGTATCGGAAAATCCGATGATAGAAGTCAGAGGTGTTTTCATTTCATGGGAAAGGGCTCCCAAAAGAAGCTCCTGTTTTTCTGCCACCAGCGCAAGTTCTTCCATATCCCGTATGGAACGATGCATCATACGGTAAATAAATATTTCTCCCACAAGAAAAATCCCCAAATAAACGGCTGTGAGCAACAAGGACATTTGTTTCAGTTCTTCAAACACCTCTGTAATGTCCCTTGCAGAAAAAACAGAGAATCCTGCAGGTTCTGTAAGATCTCGTTTCTGCAGGATCACATATTTTTTTCCCAGTTTCTGAATACGGGAATCGTACCCATTTCCTTTTCCCAAAAAGGCTTTGAAATTCAGGATCTCAAATTCTGTCTGGTTATCCACAAGCTCTGCTCCAAAAAACAGCGCATATCCACTTCCACAGCACTGACGGAACTGAAATTTTTCATAAGATTTTTGTCCCTGTTCTGTCATCTGCTGATATTTTCCCTGATCCCAGAAATGTTCCAACATCCGGACAGACCCTTCCAACTGTTTTCCACAGGTTTCTTCCTGATTGTTCAAATTTCGCTCTGCAACGATCCAGATGGTCAGCGCCCCTACAAAAAACAGCGCGCATAAAAGAGTCACTGACATTAAAAGCACTGTCCGCTTCCATAATTTCATGACTCACTCTCCTCCAGGCGGTATCCCAGTTTTGGGATGGTAACGATATTTTCATTCAAATCCAGTTTTTTCCGGAGCTGTCCCACATGAACATCCACCGTACGGCTTTCTCCCAGATAGTCCTCTCCCCAGACTCTGCGCAGGATTTCCTCCCGGCTCAGCGCCACATTCCGGTTCTGGAGAAACAATACCAGAAGGTCGTATTCCATGGGCTTTAAGCTGATGGCCTTTCCCTGTTTTTGCACCTCATGACGCACAAGATCCACTGACACATCCTTGATTCTTAATTCTTTTCTGGCCCGTCCGGTCCGATCCAGAACTTTTTCCATGCGGACCAGTAGCTCCAAAACTTCAAAGGGCTTTACCAGATAGTCCTCTGCTCCAAGCTTCAGTCCCCGCACTTTGGATGCGACATCCCCTTTTGCAGTAAGATAGATCACCGGAACCTTTGCTTCCCGAAATTTTTCCATCAGAGAAAATCCATCTTTTCCTGGAAGCATGATATCCACCAGCGCAAGGTCGGCGGTTTCTTTTTTTTGGAGAAGCCGTTCTACGGCTTCTCCATCAAAAACTGCCAGCGTGTCATATCCGGCAGCCTCAAGATTCATGCAGATCAGTTCTGATATCGCCAGATCATCTTCCACTACTAAAATTTTATTCTTCAAATAACTCTCTTCCTTTTCTTAATCCCGGTCTACCCATTCCTCCAGAACTTCTTCCACATCCTCCACCTTTTTTTGAAGAACTTCTCCAAGGGAGGTCACTGGCTCTTCCTCTTCCTGGTATACTGGTTTTTGAGGTTCCATTCCCGTCGCCTGATCTGCTGCTGCCGCTTCCTTTACTGCCGGGGATTCCAAAATCTCCTTCTCTGGCGTTTTGCCTTCCATCGTTTTTTCTTCCTGGGATTTGGCTGCTTCTATTGCAGGTTCTTCTGACACAGGTTCCTCTTTTTCCCGGGCTTTTGATTCTTCATCCTGCGATTCCACCGCTTTCATTCCCCTGCGGAATAAAAACAGAAATACCAGATCAGAAAGTCCATTGGTCAATGTCACCCATCCGGCAAATACGGCTGTATATTTCACCTCTGTAAAAGGATTCACGATCAACGCGCCTCCAAGCCCAAGGAAGATCACACTGACGATCACCAGGATCTTCCACTCTGCACGCGCTCTTTTTTTCAGGCGAAAAGCGCTCTGAAACGCCCAGATACTGTCCACCAGCACAAAAACACCAAACAAAACCGGAAGTAATTTCACCACGATCTGAGGATTAAAAAACAAAAAGCCTCCAAACACCAGAAGGATTCCTCCGGAAAACAGATCCAATATGGTCGCATGTTCCTTTTCCCGCATATAGATCCAGATATGATACAAACCGCCTGCAATGAGCATCAGTCCAAAGATCACCTTACAGATCACATAAACGCTGGTTACAGGCATCACGATCAGACACAATCCCATAAGCGTATACAAAATAGCGGCTGCTGTCTGACCTTTAAACAGATTTTTTAAACGTTCTTTCATTTCTTTCCTCCTTCTTGCCTTTATCAGAATTGCATTTTCATTTCTGCATTTATTGTATCATATCTGTACGATTTTTTATATTTTTTTTATTTTGCGCTTGAAGTTTTTTCCTTCCGTATTATAATAGGTACGGATATAGCAAATTTTGTCGTTTTAACAGGAGAAATGATGTGAAAAAAAGAAAACTCTATGGAAAAAAATTATTTCTGGTAATCCCTGCCGTTCTGATCTTAACTGGAGGAATTACCTATTTTTATATGCGTTCACACTCCGCTGACGATACCGATTATCAAAAAGGTGTAGCCCGTCTGGAAGCTTTGGAAGAAGCTGATATTTCCGATACAGAGAAGGCCCTTATGGATTTAAGAAAAAAGGATAAGGAGAATGCGCTTGCCCAGGTACAGGAAGGGATCACCGATGAGAATGCGCTTCTTGATGATATCGAGATCCGTCAGGTCTTTCAGGGAAGCGTCATTCTTGGGGATTCTATTACAGAATCCATTGTGGAATATGGATTTCTGGATACGGATGTGGTTGTCAGCAAACGTGGTCTTAGTATCGCTGCTGCAGATGAACAGATTGAGACTGCCATTGGACTAAATCCCATGACCATCTTTATGGCCTTTGGCTCCAACGATCTTGAGATGTATGAAGATGACGCTGCTGCTTTTATTGAAGCTTATCGCGTCCAGATCAGGAAACTTCAGGAAGCCCTTCCGGATTCCCCTATTTACATCAACGGGATTTTGCCCCTGACGCAAGCTGCCATTGATGCCATTCCTGCCCTTGGCAATTATCCCCAGTACAACGAAGCGTTACAGGAAATGTGCCAGGAGCTGGGCTGTACCTATATTGACAATTCCTTTATCGTTGCAGACGATGCGTCCATGTATGAGCCGGACGGTGAACATGTCATCCGTGATTATTATCCCAAATGGCTGACCTACATGGCAAAAACAGCGGGGTTATAACTATGAAACAAATAAAAATAGACAAACAGTTTTTTATCAAAATCGGTATGGTTCTGTTTCTTCTGGCTTATCTGATCCTCATCTATACCGCAGACAGCGCAAAAAATGTTTCCATGGACCAGATCACTGCCTCCATGGAAAAGGAAGAAACCCTTACCGCTCTTTTAAAACGTGGCAGAACTGACCTGAAGCGTTACTATCAGATGAATGAAGATGCCACAGAGGGATATCTGTTCTATAAAGCAATCTCCCCTATGGCGGTAGAAGAACTTCTTATTGTAAAAGCGCCAGACAAACAAAAGGCCAATACCTTCTTAGAAAATGCCCAGGCTCATTTAGACAGCCAGAAAAAAGTATTCCAGGGATATGGAACCGACCAGATGGGCCTCTTAAACGAAGCCTTTGTGGAATCCAAAGGCAATTATGTGATCTATGCCTGCGGCAGTGACGCGGCAAAATGGCGGGAGCACTTCCTGTCCCTGATCTGATACTTCTTTTCAGAAAACAATAAGTTTATCACTGGGCGGACAAATGATCCGTTATCAATAAGATTGGAGAAAAACAATGGTTTTCAGCAGTATCTTTTTTATCTTTGGCTTTTTGCCTGTATTTTTACTTCTTTATTATCTGGTTCCCCAGAAACTGAAAAATCTGTTTCTGGTGCTGGGCAGTCTTTTCTTCTATGCCTGGGGAGAACCGGTTTACGTGATCCTGATGCTGTTCAGCGCCATTTTTCATTATTTTATGGGAATGGAAATAGAACGTATCCAGGATGACAAAACGCGAACCCGATGGAATCTTGTATTTGTAGTTGCTGTGGATCTTCTGATCCTTGGTTTTTTCAAATACTACGGCTTTCTTCTGGATTCTGTTGGTGGGATCTTCGGGATCACCCTTTCCCATCCGGAACTTTCCCTGCCCATTGGGATTTCCTTTTACACCTTCAAAAATCTGTCCTATATCTTTGATATCTGTCAGAAAAAAACAGAGGCGCAAAAGAATCCCCTGACCTTCCTGGTATACAGTACCATGTTTCCTCACATGGCAGCCGGACCCATTGTCCGTTACACGGACATTGAAGAACAGCTTACCCGCCGCGCCCTCAGCCTGAGCCGCCTTGGGATTGGCGCTGAATACTTTATCAAGGGTCTTGCCAAAAAAGTAATCCTCGCAGACAATTTATCTGCGGTCTATGCCGGAGTTGCACAGGCCAGCGGAGAAATGTCTTTTCTCGGCGCCTGGATCGGAATTTTTGCCTATACCATGCAGATTTATTTTGATTTCAGCGGTTATTCCGATATGGCCATTGGTCTTGGCAAAATGTTGGGCTTTGACTTTAAGAAAAACTTTGATTATCCCTATATTTCCACCAGTGTTTCCGAATTCTGGAGGCGTTGGCACATTTCCCTGGGAAGCTGGTTTCGGGATTATATTTACATTCCCCTTGGAGGAAATCGGGTAAGCACTCCCAAGCACATCCGCAACATTTTCGTTGTCTGGGCTTTGACTGGTCTTTGGCATGGCGCAAGCTGGAACTTTGTTCTTTGGGGATTGTATTACGGACTTCTGCTTCTTCTGGAAAAGTATGTTTTAAAAGATGTTCTGGAAAAACTGCCCCGTCCGGCAGCCATCGCCTACACCATGCTTGCGGTTATGATTGGATGGGTCTTCTTCAGCCAGACCAGTTTTTCTGCCATGGGAGATTATTTCCTGACACTCATTGGAATTGGCGCTTCCGGCTTTGCGGATGCTCATGCACTTTTTGCTCTTCGGAGCGGCTTTGTCCTGTTTGTCATTGCTATCCTTGCCTGCCGCCCCGGACTTTATCAACGTTATAAGCGTCGCATGGCAAGAAAACCAGTCAGCGCAGTGATCGTCAATGTAATTTTGTTCCTTGTGAGTATTGCCTTTATGGTATACAACTCCTACACCCCGTTTTTATATTTAAAATTCTAAGCAGGTATCACCATGAAAAAAAGAAAACGCAGTTACAAATACTTTTTTAAATATATGGGAATCCTTTTTCCGGTTCTCCTTCTCATAATCTTTCTGGTCAGCGTCCTTCTTCCTGACCGCTCTTTTTCCGAAAAGGAAAACCGGGTGTTGTCCTCTTCCCCCAGAATGAGTCTTTCCTCTCTGGCCTCTGGACAATTCAGCAAAAAATACGAAACCTACGTCAATGACCAGTTCCCCCTTCGCGATATGTGGGTGGGACTGAAAGCATCCACAGACCGGATTCTTGGAAAAACAGAGTCCAACGGCGTCTATCTTGGAAAGGACGGCTATCTCATCGAAGATTTTGTTCCTCCTCTCCCGGAAAACCTGGAACGTACCACCAATGCCATGACTGCTTTTGCCCAGTCGCATCCCGATCTGAAGCATTACGCCCTTATTGCTCCCAACTCTGTCAATATCCTCAGGGAGCTCCTTCCCGCTGCGGCGCCTGTGAGCGATCAAAATCTCTACCTGGATGAATTAAACGTAACGCTGGAGCAGGGCGGCATTACGCCCATTGATGTACGGGAATCTTTAACCAGTCATAAAGAACACCAGCTTTATTACCGGACTGACCACCACTGGACTACACAGGCCGCTTACTTTGCCTACCTGACTGCTGCCGAAGAAATGAATCTGAATTCCGGCGCCTATTCCTATGACAAGGTTCCAGTCACCGGAAGTTTTCAGGGAACCCTTTCTGCCAAGAGTGGATTCCGTTCTGGAAAGAAAGAAGAAATCTCTGTATTTCTTCCCACCGACGATACCCTTTCTTCTGTTGTCAACTATGTGGATCAGCAGAAAAAAACAGCCAGCTTTTATGCCACAGAGCAATTAAAGGGAAGAGACAAATACGCCATGTTCTTTAACGGCAACCATCCGGTTGTAAAGATCACCACTCCCGTAGAGGAGAGCCGAACGCTTTTGGTCCTGAAGGATTCTTATGCCAACTGCCTGGTTCCTTTCCTCACTCCCCATTACCGTACCATTGTCATGGTAGACCCCAGATATTATTTCGACGATCTGGAAAAGCTGATTCAGGTGGAAAACATCCAGGAAGTGCTCTATCTTTATAATGCCAATACCTTTTTCAGCGATACTTCTCTGGAGATGACCCTTGCTCCCCAATGACAAAGGGGACAACTCCCATTTGAACTCCCATGAGGATCTGAAAAAAACGGGTCAGAAATCTTCTTTGATTTCTGACCCGTTTTTTAGTTCTTTTATTCCCGATCACTGACGGATCTCATTCATTGCATCCTGGAGATGCTCCAGAAAAATCTGGCGTACTCCTTCATATTCTCCCAGCCCTTTCAGGACACATTCCACTTCATAGCCTTCCTTTTCCAGAATGCTCTTCCAGGAATCCTCCTCTTCTCCAGCCAGATCATTTTTTGCATGGTCTCCTGCCACGATCATAAAGGGAGCCAAAATCACTTTTTCCGGATTTCTCTTCTTTACCGCCTCTACGACGTCAGAAATTGCCGGAAAGCCCTCCACAGTCCCCAGAAACATATCTTCCCGATTTCGATACTTAAACTGCTCATTCAGTCCCTCGTAAACTTCATTGGCATGGTGCTCTGTTCCATGTCCCATAAAGACCAGCATTTCATCCTCATGGATATTCCATGCCTCAGTCATAAGTTCCGCTACCTTCTCCTGATCCTGTCTTGTGGCAATCAACGGCGCACCCACGGAAACCCTGGAAAACAAAGACTCCGCCTTTTCAATCTGAGCCAGCATCTCTTCATTTTCAATGGCATTGAGTACATGGGTAGGCTGCACAATCACTTCCTTGATTCCGTCTGCCTTCATCTGTTCCATAGCTTCAAGAATACTGAAAATATGTATGCCGTCTCTCTTTTCGATTTTCCTGCGGATCTTTCCGCTGGTCCATGCCCGGTACAGGGGATACTGGGGATATTCTTCCCGAATCTGTTCCTCAATGACTGCAATGGTTCTGGCGCAGGTATCGTTATGACTGGTGCCAAAGCTGACCACCAGTATCGCTCTTTTTTCTTCTCTCATACAGGTATACTCCATTTTTTTATATTCATACACAGTATCCCTATTATACCCTCTTTTATCTGGAATGTCTATTTTTCTCTGTAACTTCTCCCCAATTGTTACTCGTCCAAAATCCGATTCACAGCCCCCAGACAGGTGGCTGCATAATACAGAACATAGACAAACAAAAACAGGCCCAAACTGATTCCCATTGCAAAGACAAACCGTTTCCAGCTGATCAATGTATTCAGTAAAAGTACATAAACCTGTGAAGACAGAAAAATACTCAACACCACCGGAAGAATTGCCGGAAACAGAAAATAAATTCCCACCTGTTTTCGGATCAGTTTTTTCAAGTGTTCCTGTTTCATTCCCAGTTTTGCTATCACCTGATAGCGATAACGATCACGGGAGGTTTCGCTTAACTGACGCACACCAAGAATGGCAGAGGCTGTGCAGACAAAGATCAGGCCAAGATAAAACAGCGCAAAGGAAAAAATCACCACATTGGAGGATTTGGCTGCCTCCACCAAAGAATTGGTAATCACACAGTCGATGGATTCGTTTCCTTCTTCCCACATCATTGCATCCAGCTTTTCCCCATCTGATAAAGAAACCTTTTTTTCTGTCTCCATGACCAGACAGTAATGGTACACAGGAAGGGTTCTGGCCAGTTCTGTATCCACCACTGCCAAAAATCCTGTTCCATTTAATCCATTCCCTATATCAAAGGGCTCCGTACGAACCTCCTGAATGTCCAGGTTCTGCCCTTGTATGTTCAGCCTGGGAATTTCCTCTCCTTTTACCGTTTCCTGTATCCGCTCCGGGCCGATCAGAAGATAATGTTCTTTCTGTAAAGAAATCTCTTCATATCCCAGGGTTTTCCACAATTCTTTGAAATCCTCATAGGCAAGCACCGGTGTCCCCTTGATATATCCCTCTATTTGAAGAAATTCGTTTAAAGAACGTTCCTGTTCCATAAGATAAAGGGGATATTCTTTTTCATAGGTGATTCCATAGGTATCTTCGATCTGTTTTTTCCAGGGAGAAAAATCATAATGTTCCTCTGTACTGGAGATCCCCACTTCAAACCCGGAAACGGATTGAAGCTGTGAAGAAAAGAATTGCTCAAACAATACGCCAAGCTGTGTCGCCGTCAAAGTCAGAGTCAGCAGAAGCGCCAGAATCCCCATGGTCTTTCCGATGGAATTTAATTTTGCGGTAAGACCTCTGAGCAAAAACAGGCGGTCTTTCCCATACTTCCAGGCATGATCGCGCAAAAAGAGTTCTGTGAGTACATGGGTCGCTGTTTTGTATATCCCATAAATGCCCACAAAAACCAGGACCAGTGACAGCATAAACATCCAGCCAGAATAGGAAACATTCATTCCTGCATGGGTGGCCTTAAATACTCCCGCACACCCCACCCCTCCCAGGATCAGGGACAGAACACATTGATAAACTCCTGCTTTTTTACTTTTTGTTTTCTTTTTCTCCCTTTCCATCTGCTGTAACAGGTCTGCAATTTCCAGTTTTTTCAACTCTCTTCGTATCTGATACATGGCGTTTCCATACATCAATATCCCATAGATTGCCGTCACTCCCAAAGCTTTTATGGAAAAGATCATCGTGATCTCATAGGTCGCCTGAAAGACTTCCATAACGATCAATGCAAGAACCTGGTACAAAAGTGTTCCCATTCCAACGCCTGCCACCAGAGCGCCCAGCCCCATCAACAGATTTTCCTTTACAAACAAAGAAATGATTTTTCGATTTGGAATCCCAAGAAGCATGTATATCCCAAATTCTCTGCCTCTCTGTTCTAACATAAAATGACACATATAATGGATCAGCCAGCCGATCACCAGCACCACCACAAGGGAGGTTCCCAGTACGATCCAGCTCATAACATGCATGGTACTGCTCAGGCTCATGATCTCTCTGGAAAAGATCAGAAGCTGAAAGGCGTATACAAGAGAAAACGCAATGGAAACCGTAAGAAAATAAATCAGATAGTCCTTCGCAGAATGTCTGGCATTTTTCCATACAAGATTGTTTTCCATCTTACATCTCTCCTCCCATCAAAGTAACCACATCCAAAATCTCCTGAAAAAAATCTTTACGCTTTTTATCAGCTTTTCGAATTTCTGTGAAAATCTGCCCATCTCGCAGAAAGAGCACTCTGGAACAATAACTGGCAGAAAAAACATCATGGGTCACCATCAAAATCGTTGCCTTTTTTTCTGTATTTAATTTGGTAAATGCCTCCAGAAGTGTCTGAGCAGAATGGGAATCCAGCGCTCCTGTGGGCTCATCTGCCAGGAGAAGTCTGGGTTGATTCATCATGGCTCTGGCACAGGCGCACCGCTGCCTTTCCCCGCCGGAAACCTCAGAAGGAAATTTCTTCAGTACCCCTTCAATTCCAAGATCACTCGCCATTTTTTTGACCTTTTCTGCAATCTTTTCTTTTTTTTCTCCCGCAAGAGCCAACGCAAGCCCGATATTTTCTTCAAGAGTAAAGTTATCCAGAAGGTTAAAATCCTGAAACACAAAGCCCAGGTTCTTTTTACGAAATTCCGCAAGATTGTCCGGATTCAATTCCGTAATATCCGTCCCATCAAGATAAATATGACCTGCAGTAACATGATGGATGGTGGCAATGGCATTCAGCAGCGTGGTTTTCCCACTGCCGCTGGCGCCCATGATCCCCAGAAATTCTCCCTCCTCCACATCAAAAGATATATGAGAAAGAGCCTTTGTTATATTTTCTCTGGAGCCATAATATTTATCTACTTTTCTGATCTGCAACAGACTTTCCATGATCTCGATTCCTCGCTTTCCTGTTTTCTGAAGTGTGTTTGAAAAAAACTTTCTGCAAGATGCGAATCATAATTTGGGGAAGATTTTCCAAACACGTTCTAATCTGATTATAAGAGGACAAGAACAAAAATGCCACTTACAGAATTGTAAGTGGCGCATAAACGTTACTATGAACGTAGTGAACAGTTACTCATAAACCTCTACTCATTTTCGTAAACTTCTGACTGAAACCTGCCTCTGGGAAATCGGATTTTTACGATGGTTCCTTTTCCTTCTTCGGATTGAATACCAACAGACAGTCCCAATTTGCGGCAGAGACGTTTGGTCAGATAAAGCCCCATTCCTGTGGCTCCTTTTTTTCCTCTGTCTGTTCCTGTAAAGCCTTTTTCAAACACCCTGGGCAAATCTGCCGCAGCGATTCCACAGCCATTATCTTTGACACATAAGATACAATCTGCATCTTCTTTTTCCACATAGATGGAAAGTATCCCCTTCCCTTTTTCCACATATTTCACCACGTTGGACAGAAGAAGACCCAGGATATACACCAGCCATTTTTCATCGGTATATACAAATTCTTCCAATCCCTCTGTTTCCAATGAGATTCCCTGTTCCAGAATCAGAAACTGATGGTTCAGCAGCGCCGTCGAAACCACGTCTTCCAGACTGATTTTCTGTATGAAATAATCTTTTTCCACGTAACTGCTCCTTGCATAATAGAGAACCTGATTTACCAGTTCTTCCATTTTTTTTAGCTCTTTTCCTACTTTTCCCCCTTCCTCTATTGGATGATTCCTGTCATAAAGTTCTATGGCAGTCAAAGGATTTTTAATCTCATGAACCCAGCTTTCCATATATTCTTTATACTCTCTGCTCTCTCCCAAAGCATCTTCAATACGGTTCATCATCTGATGACAGGCTCTCTGACAACATTGAAAATAAAGTTTTTCCAAAGGATCTTTTGGTTCTTTCATCAATTCCGTGAACAGATATTTTTCTTTCAAATGTTCAAACGTCTGCGTAATCTCCTGATAGCGTTTCTTTTTTTTATAATACCCTATGGAAAGATAAGAAAGAAACACCGCGCCCCAGACAATAAGGAGCAAAAAAACAGCAGAAAGCGAGGAGCCGGTGACCGCCAGAAATACGCCCAGCGCAGCCATGCCAAACATTTGAAGCAGCAGAAGTCCTGCGTGTTGTTCCAGATAATCTCTGTAATTCATTTTTTATCCCATCCCACTCCATATCCTTTTTTGGGGATCGTACGTATAAAATTTTCCAGGGGTGTCCCCTCCAGCCTTTTTCTGATCCTGGAAAGATTAACATTTAGTATATTTTCATCCACAAATAATTTATTCTCCCACAGGCAGGAAATCAACTCTTCCCTCTCCATCAATCGGGGATAATTTTTAAACAAATAAAACAAAATCTGCTGTTCTTTTTTGGAAAGGTCATAAACCTCCCCTTTATAGGAAAGCTGTCCAAAAACCAGATCCAGTGTTACCTGTTCTACTGTCAAAGTCTCTCCGGTACGCTCCAAATGTTTCTGAATCCGAAGCAGGAGAACCGGAAAATGAAACGGTTTTCTGATATAGTCGTTGCCTCCTGCTTTTAACCCTTCTATTTCCTTCTGTACCATTTCCTGGCTGGTCACAAAAATAATGGGAATCCCCGTTTTTTGTCTAAGTTTTCTGCAAAGTACGATTCCATCTGCCTCTCCCAATCCAATATCCAGAAGCAGAAAATCTGGATGCATGCTTATAATTTCCTCTTCTGTAGGAAGGTAATCCGGCGCAATTACCTGAAACCCATTTTTTTCTAAAAATAGTTTTAATTCCTGCCGAACCAGTTCTTCGTCTTCCAAAATCATCAATGTTTTCATATTTTTTTCGTTCTTTCTGCACATCATTCAATTGTTACCGTATAAAATCATCAAAGAAAAAGAGTCTGGATTATTCCAGACTCTTTAGAGAGGCGCCAACCAGATTCGAACTGGTGATAGAGGTGTTGCAGACCTTTGCCTTACCACTTGGCTATGGCGCCATATAAACAATATTTAAATGATGGTCGAAAAAGAATGACTCCAAGGGGATTTGAACCCCTGTTACCGCCGTGAAAGGGCGGTGTCTTAACCGCTTGACCATGGAGCCAGATATAAATTTTATCGGTTTTGATTACCGAACTCCCCCTGTTGGACTCGAACCAACGACACTGCGGTTAACAGCCGCATGC